>Ga0116226_10000554_pt1 | contig 32001 bp, 19 predicted proteins | sample S1TSphfallax_FD_89692 | JGI IMG/M metagenome (GOLD analysis project Ga0116226, IMG submission 89692) | Host-associated microbial communities from peat moss isolated from Minnesota, USA - S1T2_Fa - Sphagnum fallax MG | ecosystem: Host-associated > Plants > Peat moss > Unclassified | place: USA...
CTTCTGGAGTGAACATTTCATAGAGCCACGGAGGAAACTTGCGGCTAGGATTCCTGTAACTCTATTATTTTGAGGAGTTTGGGTGGTGAAAAATCTTGGTGCCGGGAGGGGGGGTCGAACCCCCATGGAGTTTCCTCCGACGGATTTTGAGTCCGCTGCGTCTGCCAGTTCCGCCATCCCGGCTCTACTCTCGAATCCCTCTTAACTGTAACACTTCCCTTGCTGCATCCTTCCCGCAAAGTTAGCATCCGTGGTAGCGCTTACGGGGTACTCCAAAATCCTAAAGCAGGCCCCATGGTCGCGGTACGCTGACAACCCCTCCCGGCTGCGCATCAAGCATCTCTTAGCATCTGCCCTAGATCAAGGCGCTTGTTGAATAGCCGGCCCGGGCGTCTTCCCCAATCAGTTTTTTCTGACCTTTTGATGGGTATATATCTACGCTCTTTCCTTTGGGACGTGCGGGCTCATGGCGCACCGGTTTCATTCCACAGAAAGCCCATCTCGTCGGCATAGTCCTCGATAAGTTGGGTCTGCGAGATGCCGGCGCTATGGCCGCCTTTGAGGCTATAGTGCAGCAGGATCGGCCTGCCGCTCGCAGTGGAGACCTGCATCAATGGGGTCATCTTGCGGGCGTTCATCGGGTCCACGCGCGTGTCGCCGTCGCCGGTAAAAAACATGATCGCCGGATACCGGGTCCCGGCGACCACATGCTGGTACGGCGAGTACTTATAAATGTAGGCGAAGTCGGCCGGGTTTTCGGCTGAACCGTACTCCGTAGTCCAGGTGCGGCCCATCAGAAACCGCTGGTAACGCAGCATATCGAGCAGCGGGTAGCCGCACCAGATCGCTCCGAACAGATCCGGGCGCTGGGTCATCGATGCGCCCATCAGCAGGCCGCCGTTCGAGCGTCCGCGAATCGCAAAGTGCTCCTGCGAAGTGTATTTCTCGCTTATCAGGTACTCGGCTGCGGCGAACCAGTCGTCGAAGACATTCTGTTTCTTTGCAAACATCGCAGCCTTGTGCCAGTCCTCTCCATACTCGTTTCCGCCGCGCAGATCGGGCAGAGCGAACCAGCCACCCTGCTCCAGCCACCATGCGTATTCGGGATTCCAGACCGGCAACATGCTGAGCGCAAAACCGCCATACCCGGTCATCAGCAGCCGCTCCGAGCCATCGCGCTTCAATCCTTTGCGCCCGGCAATAAACATGGGCACCCGCGTGCCATCCTTCGAGTGATAGAAGACCTCCTTGAGTTCGTAGGCGTTGGAATCAAACGGGGTAGAGGTCGTCGCAAAGACCTCCGACTTACCAGTGGCCGTGTCGTAGTAATAGATTGTCGGCGGCGTCACGATCGATTGAAAGCTGTAGAAGCCGTCCTTCTCTTCCGGGCGGCCGAGCAGGGGGCTGCCCGCGCCGATCCCCGGGAACTCGATGCTGCCTGTGGCCTTGCCGTCGAGCGAATAGATCGTCACTTCACTCTTCACATCCTTCAGGCGCAGAACGTATAGCTTCTTATCGACCAGGCTCACCCCGTCGATCACATCCTTACCCTCTGGAATGACCGTCTGCCACTGATCTGGCGGCTTGCCTGGTTCAGCCTTGAGGATGCGATGGTTGGGAGCCTGATAATCGGTGTCGACGTAAAATGTATCCCCTATGTCGAATGCGCTGAACCGGCTGTCGATGCCGAAAACCAGCGGCACGATCGGCGATCCGGCGACACGCAGGTCCTTCAGCAGGATATCTTCCCTCCTGGCCGGAACGCCGTGGCCGACGTCCAGCACCAGGTAGTGGCCATTGTCAGTAATGCCGATACTCACGTTGTCGATCTCGCCCAGGGCTTCGCCACGATACTCCCGCCCGAAGATCAACGCATCCTTTGAGACCGGGGCGCCAAACGCGTGATAGAAGACGCGCGTGCCTTCGTGCGGAAAAAACTTGGAGTAATAGGCGCCCTTCAAGTCCGGGCTGATCTGCACGCCGTAGTACCGCGCGCTCGGCAAAACGTCGGCAGTCTGTGTGCGCGTTGCGAGCTGCAGAAAGTGCACCTCCATCTCATCCGCGCCTCCCACACGGATGCCATAGGCCATCATCGAGCAGTCCGTGGTCAGATCGCCCATGTTGACAGAGGTATTCTGGTCGGCGCTCAACTTATTGGCGTCGATCAGGCGCTCGTCTGTACCGTGTAATCCAACTCGCTCATAGATGGAAGCCTGGTTCTCCTCGGCCAGCCGCTTGCTGAAGAAGAACCGGCCGCCACAGTGCAGTGGCTGGCTGATCACGTCCACGCGGAGCAGGGCCGCCAACTGCTCGCGCACCTTGGGCAGCGTCTTCAACTGATCGAGATAGAGCTGCGTGTAGGCATTCTGCGCGGCAATATAGGCCCGCGTCGCCGGGCTGTTGGCATCCTCAAGCCAGCGGTAGTTGTCGGTCACCTTCACTGTCGCGGGTGGAGCGCCGCTCTTGTACTCGTCCACTACCGGCGCGGTAGCAACTGGCGGCGGCGCTGGCAGCACAATGCCGCCTTTGCCATGAACCACGCCTTCCGTCTGCCCCGGACACGGGCCGGGAGCCAGACCAGCTGAGCACATCAGAACAACTGCACAGAAAACCTTACCGCGCATGGGGCCTCCTCACTCGCCCGCTGAGGTTTAGTGCACGCGTTCTCTGAACACCATCGAGGTGATTCTTGCCCATCGCTCGAAGTGGTCGCATGGGCCGCCGGACATCGGATGCCGTGCACAAACTCATCGCCTATGCATCGTACACGGGAAAGTTGCAAGGACGCGGACCGTTTTGGCAGTTCGAGTTCAGACTCGCTCTGGGCCTGGACCGATGCAAAGCCTCAGCGGCTTGAACCTGCGCTCATCGCAGTGAAAGCGCCTGGCACAAGTGCGCACACCGTGCCGGGGCAGGTTAGGAATCCATCGCGCACCAGCAGGGCTGTGCTGCCCGGTGGCGGCATTGCTTGCAGGCCGGCGGCGCTGACCGTCCTCTCTGCAAATGACCACACGTTCACAGTTGCTGAGATGGGAGGCCCAGCCCCTAAGACGCTATCGGCAAATAACGGCAGCAGGAAGGAAAGGAATAACGCCAAAGGGGGATGCAGGCGCGAGACCACCCGGCTCCCCAAAGCTGCTGGATCGCCGGATGATGCTTGCGCCTGTTTCCCCTTGGCCGCCATTATCGGGTACAGCGCGTGACCTTAATTCGCGTCCGTCACACTCGAGGAAGCGATGGCGGATTCGCCGGTAAGCGTGGATGCGCCCCACAAAGCCGTCGCCGCTGCCGGGGTCGATGCGCCCCACAGCGCCGTTGCCCCCCACAGCGCGGTAAAGCCGGTTGTGTCGCTCGCGCCCCACAGCGCCGTTGCGCCCCACAGCGCCGTGGCTCCGCTGGGCACGTTTACGAACGCGTTCTCACCGTAGATATTCGACGCGCCCCACAGCGCCGTTGCGCCCCACAACGCCGTCGTGCTGGTCACAAGCGTCGCCGTATTGGTCTTGGCGGTGTAGACCACGGTCGGCGACATCGCGGTTCCCTTGGGGAGCGTCGTCGCCATGCTGTAAGCGCCGTTGAGCGTCGCCGATATATCCAGATAGCCCGCGCCAACCGTCAGGGGATCGTAGTGCGCGACGTATTTCGCCCCGCTGATGGGATCGGTAGCGGTGCTCACGCTGGGAAAGTAGGAGCGCTGCGCGTTGCGCATCATCAGCGCCTTGACCTGGTCGGGAGTCAACGCCGGCTTGGCCTGCAACAGCAGCGCCGCCGCACCGCTTACGACCCCGGCCGCCATGCTGGTGCCACTCAGAGGCATGTAGTCCGACGACGGATTGGAGCCGCCGCTGGTCATGTAGAAGGAGTCCAGCGTCACGAAGCTCGGGTTCTGCGTCTCAAGCGTCGAGGACTGGGCCAGGACGCTGCTGACCAGGTTGCCCGGCGCCACGATATCCGGCTTGGCAATGTGATCGATGAACGTCGGGCCCTTCGAACTGTAGCTCGCGAGAATATCATCGCCCAGCGCCGGGGTGCCCATGGTGTTCATCGCGCCGACCGTGATCACATACGGATCATTGCCCGGCGCCTCGATCGTCCCGTAGCCTTCCGGATTCAGGTTCGTGTTCCGCCCCTGGTTGCCGGCCGCCACCACGACCACGATGCCGGCCTTCCATGCCGCCTCGGCCGCCTGGCAGAGCGGATCCTGCGTGTAGCTCTCCCAGATCGGGCGTCCCAGCGACAGGTTGATCACCCGGATGTTGTACGTGCTCTTGAGGGTGATGGCCTCTTCAATCGCCTCGATCACGGTGGAGTCGGTGCCCATGCCGTTCTGGTCAAGCACGCGCAGGTCAATCAGGTTCGCATTCGGCGCAGCTCCCTTGAAGGTGCGCGTACACCAGCTGCAGCTCGACTTCGAGCCGTTGCCGGCGATCAGCCCCGACACGTGGGTTCCGTGTCCGTAGGGGTCATTCGCGCCCACGCCCAGGCTCGATGGAAATGCATTGTTATAGACGATCCGGGTGTTGCTGCCCGAGGCATTGCCGAGATCCGGCTGATTCTCGATCCCGCTGTCGATGACGGCCACGCCGACGCCGGTGCCGTCGTAGCCCTGCGACCAGACCCCGGGCGCATTGATCGGCTCGGTCGTATACTCGCCCACCAGGCTGATCGGGGCGGTGGTGGCCCTCGCGCTCAATGGCCGATCGAGCGAGATATAGGCGACTCCGGGGTCCTTCGCCAGTTGCTTCAGGGCGCTCGCCGGAAGCTCGGCGGCGACAGCCTGGGTATGCTGGAAGTGCTTGTGCACCAGGCCGCCCGACTGCGCCACCGAGGCTTCCCATCCTGCCTGGTTGGTGTGATTGAAGCGTACGATCACGTGCACCGGTTTCGACGGCTCAGCCGCCAGCGCGTCGCGCGATATCTTCGCTTCCAGCGATGCCTGCGAGGCCGTGTTATCCGGGCGGGCAACGATTACAGGTTTTTGCGCAAGGGAGGCCAGAGGCGCGATTGCAGCTGTCAACACAGCCGTCCCACAATAATTTCTCCATAGGCTGTACTTCATCAAATCTCCTTTCGGGCACAAGCGGCCCGGCGCTCTGCCAGGACGAATAGCAATGCCTTCAGCCCTAGAATCGGCGGGAAAGGAAATCGATTGAGCGGATGGGAGCAGTTAAGTCGATCTGAATGAGGGGCGAGGTGCAAAACGGGAATTCGTGTCAGGCACCGGCCGCCTCAGCCTCGCGCGCTCGATAGGACCGCAGGACCCCGGCCGGCACAGGCAGCGCATCGAGCAGCGCGAGCGTGGCCGGGTGCTGCGCCCGGTCCCCGATCGTGCCGGCAGGCAGGCATTCCACGATAGATCCCTGATCGAGCACCGCAACCCGGTCGCAAAGCTGGAGGACCGAGGTCAGGTCATGCGAGATATAGAGCAGCGTGACCTGCCCGGCGCCTGGCTCACGGTTCAGCCGGCGGAGCAGGCGCACGATCTCGGCCTGGGTGACCGGATCGAGCGCGCTGGTAGGCTCGTCGGCGATGACCAGCGAGGGCCGGTGAAGCAGCGCGAGCGCAATCAGCACCCGCTGCGCCTGGCCAACGCTGATGGCGCCGGGACGCCGGGCGAGAAACTCCGGTCCGGCAGGTAACTGGACCTGCTCGAAGAGCTCGCGCACCCTCGACAAGAGTTCGCCCCGGCCTCCACTCCGGTGCGCCCTCCAGGCCTCCTGAAAGTGCGACGCTAGAGAGATGGCGCTGTTGAGCGAGGTCATCGGGCTCTGCGGCACGAGCGCAAAGCGCCGCCCGCGCAGCAGCCGGGCCTCCCGCTCGGGCATCGTGAGCAGGTTGCGCCCTTCAAAGAGGACTTCGCCTTGCGCATATCCCCCGCGCCAGGCGAGCAGGCCCAACAGGGCCATCACCAGCGTACTCTTGCCCGCCCCGCTCGTACCGATCAGCCCCAGCGCTTCCCCGGCGTTCTGCGTGAAGTGGACCTCCCGCAGAACGCTCGCCTTGCCGTACCCCGCGCTCAGCCGGACTTCAAGCAGAGCCCGGCTCGCCGAGCCGCTCATCGCTTCCCCTTCTGCCAGCGCAGGCTCTCGATATTCCACACCGGCCCCGGCGCCAGCACCGTCAGATCGACCCCGGCCAGCGCAGGCGAAACCGCATACAGCGCGTTCGGATACACCAGGTAAATGAAGGGCTGCTCGGTTGCGACGATCTGCTGTACCCGGTCGACGGCCTGCCTGCGCCCCTCCATCCCCGTAGCGCTTGCCTGGGCCTGCATGGCGGCGTCGATGGCCGCCTCCCACGGCGTGGCCGGAGTCTTCTCCGACGGATTCCACTGGTGGTTCGGCGATGAGCTCAGCCAGAGATTCATCATCGAGTCCGGGTCAGGATCGACGTTGGCGAGCCCCAGGATGCAGGCCTCGTAGTTCTCTGTATGCATCAGCCGGTCGATCAGCGCCGGAAAATCCAGCGTGACGACGGTGACCGTGATCCCGATCGCGGCCAGATCCTGCTGGATCAGGGTCGCCATCTTCTCGCGCGCGGCGTTGCCCGCATTGGTGAGGATGGAGAACCTGACCGCGTGTCCGGAGGCGTCGTAGAGGGTCGCGCCGGAGCGGTAAAAGCCCGCCTTGGCGAGCGCTACATTGGCCGCCGCCACGTCTTCGCGCGGGACATCGAGGTGCGCATCAAACCATACTTTGTTGGCCGGCGAGATGAACCCGTAAGCCGGGGTCGCGTGCCCCGAGTAGGCGAGCCGCGCCAGGTCCTGCCGGTGGATCGCCTCTGAGATCGCGACCCGGAAGGCCGTGCTCGCGAACCACTGCTTCTCATAGGCGGGCAACGGGGCGGCCGCGGCCTGGTTGAACCACAGCTGCTCGGTGTTGAGCGAGGGCCCAAGGTCATGCGCGGACTGGGGCTGGGTGCGGGCGAGCAGGTCGAAGTACTCGGGCGAGATGCCGCCCAGGAACTGGTACTGGCCCCGGACAAAACGAACCTGCTCCTGCTCGGGATTGGCGACGATGTCGAGCCGGATCGAGGGTAGGTACGGTAGCTGTGCGCCGCCCGGATCATGCTTCCAGTAATGCGGATTGCGCTCGAGCCGGACGAACTGGCCGCGCTCGTACTCAGCCACCACATAGGGCCCCGCCGTCACCCGGCCTTCGCTGGCGCGGTTCTGCGGCTCGATGGCGATCTCGTCGAAGACCCGCCCGATACTCACCACCCGCCTGGGCAGGTGCACGATCACCGTCAACGGGTCCGGCGTCTCGACCGTAACTCCACCCGGCGTCAGAAACTCCTCGGCCACCGGCGCTGCGGTCGCGGGCGCGAGCACACGGCGTATCGACCATGCCGCATCGGCCGAGGTCAGCGCGGAACCATCGGAAAACCTAAGCCCGGCGCGCAGGTGGAAGACGAGCGTACGTCCATCGGGTGCGATGGTCCAGGACGAAGCCAAACTCGGCTCGACCTCCTGCGTGTGGCGATTGATGCGCAGCAGCACGCCCCCGGTAAGGTAGCGCACCAGCTCGGATGCCTGGTCGTCTACCTTGGCCGGGTCAAAGGTCTTCGGATCGTACTTGATCGCCCATGCCACGCCGCCCGACCCGCTCTGCGCGTGCATCGGGCTCGCGATGAGCAGTCCGGTTGTCAGGGCCGCGATCACCAGAGCCAGCCGCCAGCCCCGCCAGCCTATGACCCGCCAGCCCCGCCAATTGTGGTCGTCTCGGATAGGCTTCATCCTCATGCCTCGGTCACACAAAGTTCGAGCAGAACCAGAAACGCGATCAGCAGCGCGACCGGCAGGTAGACCCAGTGCGAGCTAGCCAGCAGCGCCGAGTTGTCGAGCTCCAGCAGCATCGAGCCCCAGGAGGGCAGCGGCTCGGCGACCCCGAGCCCGAGCGTGCCCAGATTCGCCTCCGCAATGAGGAAGACCGGCACCGAGATCAGCAGTTGGGGGATCAACAAGGGGAGCATCCTGGGGAGCAGATGCCGGCCCATCAGCTGGGTGGCGCGCAGACCTGCCGCGCGGCCCTGGATCATCCAGTCGGCGCGGCGCATCGCGCTTGCGCCGGCATGCACCGCGCGCGCGCAGGCCGGCCAGCCGAGCAGAGCCAGGATCAGGAAAGTCGCCGCCGCCGAGACCAGCGGCGCGGTCTGCAGCGGCAGACCGGCGCGAACCATCATGAGCAGAAAAAGCCACGGCAGCGCGAGAAAGCTGTCGCAGACCAGCAGCAGCGGTCCGGCGAGGATTTTTGGTCCGAACGCGGCCAGCACGCCTACCCCGGCCGCGATCCCCGTTGCGCCGGCCGCGGCCGAGGCAGCTCCGGCGAGGCCCAGCAGGGCCGCCACAGCGACCCGTGTCAGCCGGTCGCGGCCGAGCGCGTCTGTGCCGGCCGGATGCGTGCGCGAGGCAGGGGCCCAGCTCTGTTCGCGGTCCTGCGCTGCGTAGCTCGACCCGGGCCGGAGGGCAGCGAGCACAGCGGCCGCGAGCAGCGCCAGCAGGAGCACCAGGGCGGTTCGCCGCATCAGGCCGCCTCCAGATCCGCCGCCGAGCCGCTGCTGGAGCGGATAGCCGGCCGGCTGCAGGCGCCCATCAAACCGACGGCAGCCGCCATGAGCAGGCTCACGGCAAGCAGCACCGGGGCATCCCGGTTGATGGCCGCACTCCAGGCCAGCTGCCCCAACCCCGGCACGTCGAAGATCACCTCCGCCGGCACCGCCAGGCTCAGCGCCGCCACCAACGACATCAGCAGCAGGGCCAGCAGCTGCGGCGCGAGCGCCGGCAGCAGATAGCCCAGCACCAGCCGGACGCTGCCCACCCCCTGCGCCCTGGCATAGAGCAGGTGCGGCGTCCGCCACTCGCGCCGCAGCAGGCTGTAGAGGAACTTGAAGTCGCGCGCCGCAAGGACCAGCCCGACGGCCAGCACCGGACCGCCCATGCCGGTCAGCAGAAAGAGCGTCGCGAGCGCGCCGATGGGCACCGAGAGCAGCATCGCCGACCCCAGGGTGACAGCGGCCGCGCCCCGCCTGCCGCCCAGGCCGCTCAGCGGCACCGCCAAGGCCGCCGCAGCCAGCCACGCAAACCCCAATGCCCGCGTCAGCAGGCTGAAGGTCACCCGCAGACGAGGCCGGATCAGCTCCCAGACCGGTACGTCATACTGGCGAGAGACGCCCAGCTCGCCATGGAGCCAGCCCGCCGCAACCGAGCCTGCCAAAGCCGCGACCGAGCCCTCGGAGGCTCGCCGCGCGGCAAGCGCCGCCCGCGCGCCCTCCGCGTGCTGCGCGTCCATCTCGCGCGCGTCCGCAAAGTAACCCGGCGCAAAACGGACCAGAGCCAGAGTCCCCATCGCGACCAGGGCAACCAGCAGAGCCACCCGCCCAAGCACGAGCAATGCCCCGCCCAGGCTCCTCATGCAGTCGCCAGGGGACGCTGCGGCTCGGCCAGGATCCCGTCGCCAAGTCCCTCCTCTCGCGGCTCAATCTCCCTGCTTACGTCGATCTCCCGGGCCGCGCCAAGGACTCGCGCTATCTTCGCCTCCACCGCCTCGAGCGCGCGCAGGTGGACTCGCGAGAAGGCGCTCACAGGCCCCGCGTAAAAGGAGAGCACGCCGAAGACTGCATCGCCTGCGGCCCGCAGGGGCATGGTCAGCGCGGAGCGAAGCTCCTCGGCCCGCGCCTCGTCGTGCAGGTAGTTGGGCTCGACCGCAGGATTGCCGTTCACAATCGACTGAGCATGGAGCGCGGCCCAGCCCGAGATACCTTCGCCGACAGGCACCGGGGCGGAAGAAAAAAACCGCGCCGCCGCCCGTTCCAGCCGCTGGACCAGCAGCTCCTCGCCCTGCCTGAGGTAGAGCAGATAGCACGTAAACGGGATCAGCGTACTCACGCGGGAGACCAGGACCGCCAGCGTGTCATCAAGTCCCAGCCTGCATCCCGGCGATGCTGTCGCCGCGAGCACAGCTTCGACGCTTGCCGCCACTGCCGAGTTCAGCGTCGCTGCTTCGCGCTCGAGCGCCGCCTCCGCTTCGCCGTGCCTGGCGACGCTGCAGGTAACCGCGTCCGCGCGCTCCAGCGCCAACTCGGCGCTGTCCTGTTCAAAGCCTGCGCCGGGCGCGGTTCCGCGGGAGACTGAGACCTCCGTATTGAGGCGCAGCAGCTTCTCGCCCTCCACGCGCGCCTGCTCCTCCAGCCGCACATAATTCTGCTCGAGCACTGCGACGATGCGCGGATCAAACTGCGTTCCGGAGAGCCGCTTGATCACCGCCATCGCGTCTTCAAGCGGCATGGCCCGGCGGTAGGGCCGGTCTGAAACCATGGCGTCGAAGCTGTCGACCAGGCTCAGAATGCGCGCGCCGATCGGGATCGCCTCACCCCGCAGGCCGTCCGGATAGCCCATGCCGTCCCACCACTCATGGTGCGCATGCACGATCGGCACGACCGGATAGGGGAAGCGCACCCGGGCCAGGATCTCCGCGCCCACCACCGGGTGGATCTTCATCTTTTCGAACTCTTCACGGGTCAGCTTGCCCGGCTTGTTGATGATGCGTTCGGGCACAGCGAGCTTGCCGATGTCATGCAGCAGGGCGGCCGTCTTGACCGCCTCCATCTCGTCCTGGGTCAGGTGGAGCGCCTTGCCCACCTCGGTCACATACACCCGCACGCGCAACAGGTGGTCATGGGTGTTCTGGTCCTTCGCCTCGATTGCCATCGCGAGGCTCTCGATGGTGCGAACATGCAGGGCCTCCATCTCGGCAAGATGCACTGCCTGATCGCGGATCCGGGCCATCTGGGCGTTGTAAGCCCGGTAGATCGTATAGGCGGCCGGCAGCACCAGCAGCCCGGTCGACCAGCCGTAGTGCCGGCCGAGCAGATGGGCCAGCGCGCAAAGGGCGGCGCCCACCAGGTAAAACGGCAGGAACCACAGAAAATTCTCCCGCCACAAGTGGAGAACCGGCTTGCCCTGCGACCAGCCGATCACCAGCGCCACCGGCAGCGTGTTCAGAAAGAAGTAGACTACGGCTGCCATGGAAAGCGCGGGCGCGAGCGCCATGTGCAGGCCGGTGAGCGCTCCGAACACCAGGATCGAGCCGGCCGTCGCATTGATGGCGTTGGCTACGTTGAAGGCGATCTGGACCAGCGAAAACAGCTTTTTGACGCGGAACTTGCACTGCGCGAAGACCGAGATCGCGGCCACCGCCATCGCCTGCAACGGGGAAAGCTGCATGATCGCGAGAAAGATGAAGGGAAAATTCACCGTCATCGTGCTGTCTCCCCTGGGGAGCACGACCTTCATTCCTGCGCTGATCAGTACCGCCGCCAGGTACGCAGCAAACAGCAGCCAGTGCATCGCTGGAGCATGCCTGGCAGTCAACATCGCCAGCGGAGCGACCAGGAGGACCGTGCCGATCAGCAGCCTGACGCGCAAAGCCATAGGGGGTACTATCGGCAGAGTTGCAGGGAATCGTCTGTTACGTCAGTAATCTGGCGCGCGCCGGCAGTTCCGGCTAGAGCATCCCACACTTTCGGGAGTGCCGACAACTCAACGCCACGTGGCCTTTCCCGCAGCAAAAGCCGCCATCAGAGAAGCTTGCACACGGCGCCTGCCCTGGTCACGCTCAAACCCTCCGGAACCAGCCCGTACGCAGGCCTCCTTCGGGCCTGGAGCAAGTCTTGCGCGGACCGCTTGCGGCCTCCCTCGCGAACGGCACTGGGAACATATTTCTTGACAGAGTCCCGGGACGGGCTCTACCGTGATTTCGATCGCAAAATGGTTGCGGGGACCGTGTTTGGAATCCGTACCACGCTGTTCCATCGCTTTGCTGCTCACCCTCCCCATGCCGACACCTCGGCCTGCAAAGCTGTTGACTGACTGAACTGACCTATCCCCAGACCTCAAGGTTGCTTTCACCCGATTGATGGTTAGGCAATGAGCGCCGAGCCCGGCGGAATCGATACCGCACCGGGCCGGCTTAGCGATTAGGGACGCTGGCGATCCGCAGCCACCCCTGGTCTGAAGTGGACAATTCTTAGGAGAGTACGACGTGAAGACAGGAATGTTCCCGCACTCGGAAAAACTACCCGGGCAACCCACATTTAGGATGGTGTTGGGCTGCCTCGCGTTGCTTCTGCTGTTTGGTTTATTGGCCCCACGCCTTCAGGCCCAGGCCAACGCCGGCCTTACCGGCACCATCGCCGACAGCTCGGGCGCCGTGGTTCCCGGCGCCAGCGTCACGATCACCGATCTCGGCACAGGCCAGCAGTTCCACACCACCAGCACCACCGCCGGCACCTACTCCGTCACCGGACTCACCCCGGGCAGCTACTCTATTACGGTCGAAGCCAGCGGCTTCAAGAAAGAGATCCAGAACGACGTCAACGTCGAGGTCAGCACCACGGCGACGATCAACGTATCGCTCTCGACGGGCACCGCGTCTGAGACCGTGCAGGTTACGGCGAACTCGATCGCGCTCAATACCACGCAGCCGCAGATCGGCTCCACCATCGAGCCGGCTGTGGTCGCCGCGCTGCCGAACGAGGTCTCCGGCCGCGGCCGCCAGATCGACGCCCTGCAGTTCCTCGCGCCCGGCACCACCGGCAGCACCTTCTCCCACCGCGTCAGCGGCGGCGTCGACTTCGAGCAGGAGATTGTCTATAACGGCATCCCCGCACCGCAGCCCGAGACGGAAGGCTACACGACCAACTTCAATCCGCCTTATGAGATGGTGCAGGAGTTCCGCGTCGAGCGCTCCACCTTCTCCGCCCAGTTCGGCCTCGGCCAGGGCGCGCTTACCTACCAGATGGCCTCGGGCACAAACACCGTGCATGGCGACCTGTTTGAGATCAACCGCAACAGCTTCTTTGACTCGGTCGGCTTCTTCAACGGCCCGGCGTGGGGCGGTTCAAACACTCCGCCTGTGGACCACGAAAACAATTACGGCTTCACGGTCGGCGGCCCGGTGTACATTCCGAAGCTCTACGACGGCCGCGACAAAACGTTCTTCCACTACAGCCAGGAGTGGTACAAGCAGAATCAGGAGAATACGAACGTTTCGACCGTGCCCACGGTACAGGAGAAGAGCGGCGACTTCAGCGACTACGTCGATGCAAAGGGCAACATTATCCCGATCTACGATCCTTTGACCGGCCAGCCATTCCCGGGCAATGTCATTCCTTCGAGCCGCATTAGCGCCAACGCGGCGGTGCTCATCCCGTTTATCCCCAACCCCGACCGCCCGGGCACAGGCAATGGCGGCCTCACCAGCAACAAGAGCTTCGCACCCTTCATCAACCCGCATATACAGCACGTCTTTGGCTTCACGATCGACCAGAAGCTCAACGCCAGGCAGGGCCTGCATTACAGCGAATGGCGCAATAGCTTCAGCAATTACAGCTTCGACTACAACCCTCTGGTGATTGCACCGAATCCGTTGAACAGCATGAAGTATGAGCCGGCGCTCGGCACCGGCTTTATGCTGACCTACGACAACACCCTCAAGTCGAACCTGGTGATGACGGCGGGCGCGGGATGGCTGGGCGAGTTGAACAACCAGTTCAACCAGACCAAGTACAGCTTCCCCGCCGTACAGCAAGGGATTATTCCGCCGAATATCACTTTCGACGGCCCAACCGGGCTCACCAGCTGGGGCACCGGCGGCTCCTGGGTGCAGTCGATCAACCGCAAGCTGGGCCTCGCGTTTGTGAACAACTTTTTATGGACCAAGGGACGCAACACCTTCAACATCGGCCAGGAGGCGCGCCGCACCTACCAGGACGATAACGAGGAGCAGACCGCAGGCGGTCACTTCAGCTTCAGCCAACGCGAGACTTCGACTCCCAACTCGAGCGACCCGAACTTCGGCAATTATGGAAACTCGTTCGCAAGCTTTCTGCTCGGCCTGCCAGACGCCGCCAATCGCAGCAACTCGCAAGAGCTGCGCCTGCGCAACTTCGACTACTCTCCCTATATTCAAGACGATATCAAGCTGACTCCCAAGCTTACCGTCAACCTCGGTCTCCGTTGGGACATCATGGTGCCGTTCACCGAAAATCACAACCTGATCGTCTTCTTCAATCCGTCGGTCCCGAATCCAGCCGCAGGCGGATTGCTTGGCGCGGCCACCCAGTTCGGCAACTGCTCAGGCTGCGCAGGCTACACCCGCGCCACCACCCACTTTACCCACCTGGGACCGCGCTTGGGCTTTGCCTATGAGCTCAACAGCAAGACCGTTCTCCAGGCCGGCTTCAGCATCGCCTTCCTCAACGGGGGCGCCTACGAGTACGGAACCAATAAGGTAGCTGTGAACTACGGCAACCTGTTGACCGGCTCCTTTACCCGCCTCAGCACCGGCACCAATCAGTCCTCCTTCGGCAGTTGGGATGCAACGCAACTGGAGAATCCGCCAACCACGCCGTTCAGCCCGGGCCTCGGCGTGGGCACGCAGATCAACGACTTTAGCAAGAACGATGGCTATGCCCCGTATAGCCAGCAATGGAACGTCAACGTGCAGCGTGAGCTGCCGTACAACACCTTTCTGACCGCCGCCTGGGTCGGCAATCGCGTGATCCACTTGCCCAGCCAGCTCAACACACCAAACCAGATGGATCCAAAGTATCTCTCGCTCGGCTCGCAGCTAGGGTTGAACTTTAGCGACGGATCGGCACAAGCTGCGGGCTTCTCGCTGCCCTACCCCAACTTTGTGAGCGACTTCGGCGGATCGGCGTTCGTATCTCAGTCGCTTACGCCCTATCCTCAGTACTCAAATATCTTCAACAACTTCGAGGCCTCTGGAACCACTTACTACCAGAGCATGCAGGTTGAGGTAGACAAGCGCTTTACCAATGGCCTGTCCTTCCTGGCGGGCTACACCTTGTCGAGGCTGATGGATAACACCAGCAGCGGCTTCGGCAGCTTTACCGCGAACGCTGTCAACAAATACAACCAGAAGCCGGAGTATGCCGTCTCCAGCTCCGACGAGCCGAATACCTTCAAGGGCAGCGGCACCTATGAGCTGCCGATTGGTCCGGGCAAGAAGTATCTCAACAATCGTAAGATAACCGGCCAGCTTGCAGGTGGATGGCAGGTGGGCTGGATCCTAGACTATGAGGCCGGCTCCGCTCTCGGCATTACCGAGAATGGCGTCCCTTATCCCAATGGAACCGACCGTCCAGACAGGGTCTCATCGGTGAAACTTAGCACCGCATCCTACAACCGGGCTCGCGATTATTTTGTCGGCAAGGCGCCCGTCGCGCAGATATTCAATCCGGCCGGATTTGCGACAACCCCGACAGAATATGTGCTGGGTAACGCGCTGCGCAACTACGGCGAATTGCGCAGCCCCGCACTCTACAACGAGAATGCCAATGTTCGTAAGCACTTCTACTTCGGGGAACGCGTATCAGGAATTCTTCAGGTGGATTACTTCAACCTCTTCAATCGCACGCAATTCAACGGTCCGGATACAAATGCCAGCGACAGCACCTTCGGGCAAGTCACCAGTCAAGGGGCGAACAACAGCCCCTCAAACCGGGAAGGAGAAGTTACCTTCACGCTCAAGTTCTGACCTCGACTCGCCTCTTCACCTGATCTACTCACGCGGGCTGCCAATCGCAGCCCGCGTTTTTTCTTCCGGGCGCAGCATGCGTAATCCTATAATCGGGTTGGTCATGATTTGCTGCCGCTTCTCTCGTTCGCGAGCCATCGCTCTGCTCCTTCTGCTTGGCGCACAGGCCTGGGCGCAGTCCTCGAGCGACGAGGTCACGCCTCAGGTACAGCAACTCTACGCCGAAGCCAAAGCCGCCCAGCAGAAGGGCGATGCCCAGCTTGCGATCGAGCGCTACCGCCACATGCTAAAGCTCGCCCCGCACCTGGCTCCGGCCTATAACAACCTCGGCATGCTTTATTTCAACGAGCGCGACTATGCCCACGCCGCGGAAGTGCTCGAGAAGGGCTTGGCGCTCGACCCGGAGATGCACACAGCGCAGGCGATGCTCGGCATCAGCGAGTTCAACCTCGGCCGCAACGAGGAAGCGAAAGTAACCCTTGAAAAAGCGCTCGCTGCAAACCCCTCCGACGACAACGCTGAGATGGCGCTCGCCCGCTTATTGATCGCGACCGCGCAGCCCGAGCAGGCAACCGCGCGGCTGCGGAATTATTTAGCGCGCAACCCACGCGATCAGCAAGCGTGGTACTTACTCGGCAAGACATACCTGCAACTCTCAGAGGATTCGCTCGCGAAAGTCAACGAGATCGACCCTAACTCTGTGACTGCGCATGAAGTCGCCGGAGAGATCGACGAGAGCATGCATAATTACGACGGCGCGCTGAGTGAATATAACAAGGCAGTGCAGTTGGCTCCGGGCGAGCCTGGCACTCACTATCACCTGGGCAATGCCTTCTGGCTGGAGGCGAAATGGGACGCGGCACAGCGCGAATTTGAAGCCGAACTCAAGAATGATCCGCGCAACTGCACCACCGAATGGAAGCTCGGCAATACTCTATTATCTGCGAACCAGCAGGCCGGCCAGGCGCTGCCTTACCTTGACCGCGCCATCGAGCACTGCCCCGGCCTGATGCAGGCCCACGTGGACCGCGCCAATGCGCAACTGCAATTAGGGGAACCGGCGAAAGCAATCGGCGATCTGCTTCCCGCCGAAAAACAAAGCCCTGACGAGCCATCAATTCACTTCCTGCTATCGAAGGCCTATAAAGCCCTCGGTAACTCTCAGGAGGCTCGCGAACAGATCGAGATGTATGGCCGTCTGCAGCGCGAGGCAAGCGAGGCAGCCGCTGGGCAGGCAGGCGATGTTATTCGCATCAAAGATGCTGCTCACTAAGTATTGCCGTCAGCCTGTTCTACTGCCGATCGTCGTATGCGGCTTCGGCAGCATGGCTTGCCACAGCCAGACAGGCGGCGTGAGCACGGGCGCAGTGTCCACGCCTGTTTACACCGTGGATCAGCGTCACGGCATCGATGCTGCCCAGCCATTGCGAGCTGCCAAAGACACGGCTGAGTCCAATGGCCGATAGGTCCACAATCGCCCGCTTCCATCTGACGCGAAGTGCGCTTGTCATCGCGGAGTTACTCTTCTGTCTAATATCTGCGGCCCTGGCGCAGCAGCCCTTGCCGGCGATTGACCAGGCTCGCCAGTTGATTGCGAACAATAACTTTGCCGCTGCCAGGACGATTCTGTTAGCCGAGATGCAAGCCTCCAGGGAGCCCGCCGAAGCGCATTTCCTGCTTGGCTTCATCTACTTTCGCGAGCATGATGCGAAGCAATCGCTCGCCGAGTACACGCTCGGCGCGGCCACACGCCGCCCCACAGCCGCAGAGTTTCGTGTGATCGGCGCCGACTATGTGCTTCTCAAGGATTTTGCCGACGCTAGCCGATGGTTCAGTGAAGCTACCAGGCAGGACCCGCGCGAACCCTCAGGCTGGTATCTGCTTGGCCGCTCAAAATACAATGAGGGTGACTATGAAAAGGCCGCTGACTGCTTCGAGCGCGTGCTCAGTATCAATGCTTCCGATGTGAAAGCGGAAGATAATCTGGGCCTCGCCTACCAGGCGCTCAACCGCTTGCCTGAAGCTAGAAAAGCGTTTGAAACGGCAATCTCTTTTGAGCAGGCCTCGGGTGCAAAGAGCGGCGCGCCTTATCTCGATCTGGGCGAACTCCTGCTTCAGGACAACCAGCCGGCAAAGGCCTCTGAAGCTCTGCGCAGCGCGGTCCGTTTGTCGCCTGCAAACCCGAAAGCGCATGAGCAGTTAGGCGTGGCCCTCCGTCAAACCGGCGATCTACCCGAGGCTCGCATCGAACTGGAAAAGGCTGCCAGGCTCGCACCTAACTCGTCTCCGGTGCACTTCGAGTTAGGCCAGGTGTATCGCAGGCTTGGACTCAAGGACGAGGCCGCCCATGAACTCGAACTCTGCCAGCGCCTCACCGCAACGCACTCCTCAGTTGAGGTGCCGAATTATGACACGGCGCAGGAGTCTGAAACTCCGTGATGTGCATTACTGTGATCTGCCGGGACGATCCGCCGTGCAGGGCTGCCGGCCGCTCTCGATCGCCTTCAGTTGGGCGCGTGCGCTCGGTGTGTCAGGGCTGTAAGTCAATACACTTTGCAGTACATGCAACGCGCGGCTTCGCTCACCCAGCAGGCACTCGACAGTGGCAAGATTTTCTCCCAGTGTGAGCTGGTCGGCGTTGCGTTCGAAGGCGGGGCGCCATAGATTCGCCGCTGCGGACAGGTCGCCCGTTTTCGCGAGTAGCGTGCCGAGGTTGGTGGTCGCAAGCAGGGACGCGGGGTCTGCTTTCAGCGCAGCCCTGTAGAAGCCCCGCGCGCCTGCACTGTCTCCGTTCCATTCGGTAAGAACGCCGAGCGCTTCGAGCACGCGCGCATCGCCGGGCGCGGCCTGCGCCGCCGCATGCAGCATGGCGGATGATCTGTCTCTTTGAGCGGCATCGCCCTTGACGGTCAGATCGTAGTAGCCCAGCGCAAGATCGCGAGCAGTGGCCCCCGCGGATAAAACCGGCAGCAGATTCCTGACTGTATTTCCCTGAACCGCAGGGGAATCGATCAGGTCAGGCAGACGGAGAATCCGGTGATCTGTCCAGGCGACGTGGGCAATATTGCGCGCGCCTGTCTTCGGCATGTGGCAACCGGTGCAATCGCGATCTTCCGGATGATGCGTCCCTGCAAAAGCTGGCTGGCTGTGACACGCGATGCATTGATTGCGATAGAACTCCACGCGCCCTGCCGGCGCTGGCGACTGGTGCGGATCATGACAGTTGATGCACGACATGGCCGCGCCACTGACCTGTTTGCATCGGCTCACATTGAACTGCTCAATCTCGCTCACGCCTCGCTCAGTACTACTCTCCTGCCCGGCGACAAAGTAGGCAACAAAATCAGATATATCGTCGCCCGGCTTGTAGTCGAGTACCGAGCGGCCGCGTCGCTCTACACTCGTGGTGCCCTCCAGATGACAGGCAATGCAGACTGAGTCACGCCGGGCCGGGTCAAGTTTCGCGGAATTGACGACCGCTGCCTTTCCTCCCGTCGCGACATGCTGGTGCGTGTCGCCATGACAACTTTCGCAGGTAATGCCCGAGTGCAGAAAAGGCAGACCCTGATAATGATTGGCCGTCCCCGCATCGACCGGCTGCACACCGCTCATGTGGCAGCGCAAGCATGTCGAGTCGACGATTAATGCGCCGGGTAGATGCGCCATATCTTCGAGTCCAGGCTTCATCGCATAGGTCTTCAGGTCGGCGAAATACGCAATAGGAGACTCGAGCAGATATCCATTTTTCGAGTAGAGATACGTCAGACCAAGATGGCCCGAGCCAAGAAAGTATTGCAGGCGCTCGCGGCCCTCGATCTCCGCGTCATTGGCCTTGCGGTAGCTCAGCCAATTGCCATCACCGTCAGACCAGATGCGATACTCCACACCCGAAGCTGTGTGGCGAAAGCTGCCGGCGATCAACCTCTCACTCGCAACGCCGCTCGCGTTTGCCATGGGAGTCTTGAGATAGCTGTCAAATATCGTCCGGTGACATTGCGCGCACGCTCGATCAGCCTCGCGAACAGGGGTGGGCTGGACTTGAGCCGATGTTGCCTCTGCGAGCGAGAGGGCGCAGAGCAAGAGCAAGACTATCGCTGCAAATGACGTATACCTGACAGAACTCCAAAGCATGCCGTGCTTCCTTAGCTTGTAGAGGACGTTCTGCCAGGACACTGCTTCATTCCCGATGGAAATCTCTGTGACCCTGAGCCGCCAGGAAATCTGCTGTCCAGAATATTCTCTACCCGGCGATTATTCCGTAAATCTTTTCACATACATAACTGCCCGGCAAGCGTGGCCTCTCCGCGCAGCGATATCATGAAGCATGCTGCGGATTCTGTGTCTGGTCGCGCTGTGTCTGGCTGGCGCCCTGGCTTCAGGGCAGAAGGCTGCTCCCTACGGCATGCGCCTGGACGGCCAGCCTCTGTCCACGATTGCGCCTGCCGGCTCGAGGGCCGCTGTGCTCTTCTTTGTCGCCTCCGACTGTCCCATCTCCAATCGCAGCTTCCCCGAGATGCAACGGCTGCGCGAGGCATTTGCGCCAAGGGGCATCCGCTTCTGGTACGTCTACCCCAACCCCACCGAAACCCCCGCCGCCATCCGCGCGCATCAGGACGCTTTCGACCGCGAGGGCGAGGCCATCACCGACCCCGAGGCCGCGCTCGTCAAACGCACACACGCCACCGTCACCCCTGAGGCCGCAATCCTCATCCCCGCGCCGAACGGCGGCTGGAGTTTTGCCTATGCGGGGCGCATCGACGATCGCTTTGTCAGCCTCGGGCAGGAGCGCCCGCACCCGTCGCAGCTCTTCGTCGATCGCGCCCTGACGAATCTGCTCGCGGGCAAGCCGATCGTGGCTGATGCCGGGCACCCGGTCGGCTGCGCGATCATTCCTCCGGAGGCGATGGCCCGGTGAGCTCTCAGGTTGAGAATCAGCCGCCTGCCGATCGTGGCCCGGCACATCTGCAGGCCGGAAACAGGGCGCACCTCTCAGCGCGGCGAGCCAGGCTCGCAGCTCTTCCCATGCTCGCAGCAGCTCTAGCGGCAGCGGCTCTCAACTCCGGCGAACCCTCAACCGGCCCCTCCGGCTCTGACGCCGCCAAGCCGGTCACCTGGCGAGACCAGATCGCCCCGATCCTCTACAAAAACTGCGCCGGCTGCCATCATGACGGAGGCTCCGGACCCTTCGCGCTCACCTCCTACGCCAGCGCGCGCCGCTTCGCATCCGTCATCGACACAGCCGTGACCACCCGCTACATGCCGCCCTGGCTCCCCGAGCACGGCCACGGCAGCTTTCAGGGCGACCGCCGCCTGCCCCAGCAAGACATCGCGCTGATCCACCGATGGATCGCAGCCGGCGCCCCCGAAGGCTCCGGTCCCATCCCGGCGCCGCCCACCTACAGCAGCGACTGGCAGCTGGGTCCGCCCGATCTCGTCCTTGCAATGCCTGCGCCGATCGAGATTCCGGCCACCGGGGCAGACCTGTTCACCAACGTCATCCTGCCGAACCCGCTTCACGGCACGCACTGGGTCCGGGCGATGGAGATCAAGCCAGGCTCGCCCCGGGTCGTCCATCACGCCAACCTCCTGCTCGACCGCACCGCCTCGCTCCGGCGCACACACCCCGGCTGGCAGCGCGGCATCCCCGGCATGGACATCAATGTCGACTCCGGCGACAGCTTCGACCCCGACAGCCACTTCCTCTTCTGGAAGCCCGATTCGACCGCGCTCGTCGAGGCTGACGCGATGCCGTGGCGGCTCGACCAGGGCAACGATCTCGTCCTCAACCTGCACCTCAAGCCCTCCGGCAAGCCGGAGGCGACGCGCGTCCGCATCGGGCTCTACTTCACCCCGAATCCGGCCACCGAACACCCCATGCTGCTGCAGCTCGAGCACGACGCCGCCCTCGACATCCCCCCCGGCGCAGCCTCCTTCCCGGTCGAGGACTCGCTCACTCTGCCCGTCCCGGTCGATGTGCTCGGCGTCTACCCGCACGCCCACTACCTCGCCCGGCGCATGGAAGCCTGGGCGACACTCCCCGATGGCTCGCGCCGCGACCTGATCCTGATCCCGGAGTGGGATATCGACCGCCAGTCGGTCTACCGGCTCGCCAAGCCCCTCCCGCTGCCGGCCGGCTCGGTGCTCCACATGCGCTATATCTATGACAACTCGTCTGCCAACATTCACAATCCGCACTCGCCGCCGGTCCGGGTACGCGCCGGCAACCGCTCTGAGGACGAGATGGCGCACTTCTGGGTGCAGGTGCTGCCTCGCCCGTCTGGCGGCATGACCGAGACCGAGGCGCGGCAGCAGCTGGAGCGAGCCTGGATGACCGCGCGCCTGGCCAAGAGTCCCTCGGACACGATCGCCCTCTACAACCTGGCCTCGCTCGACCTCGGCGACGGCCACCCTGCCCAGGCTGCAGCGCTCTACCGCCGGATTCTCACCCTTGCGCCCCCGGACGCGCGGGTGCTGACGGCGCTCGGCTCGGCGCTCGAGGCTTCGGGCGACAGCCAGGGAGCTGCAGCGCAGTATCAAGCCGCTCTCGACCGGGCTGCTCTCGATCAGACTGCGCCCGGCCAGACCAGCGCCGACCCCGCCTACGAGGACGCAGCCTTCGACCTCGCCGCGCTCAAGCTCCGCGCGGGCGATGCCGCAGCAGCCGAGCCGCTGCTCAAACAGGTGCTCGATGCGCGCCCGGATGACGCCGAGGCTCATCACCTGCTCGCGCTCGCCTTCGCCTCCGGAGACAGCCCCGGGGACAACCTGGCAGCCGCGCTCGACCAGCTCCGCCGGTGGCAGGCGCTCGCCCCCGCAGATGCGGAGCCGCACCGGGCGCTCGCGCAGGTGCTTGCGCAGATGGGCCGCATGGAGGACGCGCTCCACGAGCAGAACGCCGCAGTCGCGCTCGCCCCCCAGTCAGCCAGCGACTGGAACGACCTCGGCGTGCTCGAGATTCGCTCCGGCGACCGCGAAGCCGCACGGCGCGACTTCGCCAGGGCGCTCGCCCTCGACCCCGCGCTCGAAGCCGCCCAGGTGAATCTGAAGAAGCTCTGACCAGGCGTGAAAATCCTTCGCTCTCTGACTCCTGACCCAATGCAGCGGCGTTTCCCGGACTGGTTCTGTCTCACACTTCGGTCACACTTGCCGTGCACTCAATTCTTGCCGCGCGGCTGCGAAGCCGGTTAAATCGAGAGCAGGGAATCAGATGCGAATGTGCGCTGCTGGAAGCAGGTCAGGATGACCCTGGTCAGTATCATCACGCCCTGCTACAACGAAGAGGAGAACGTCAGGGAGCTGCACCTGCGCATCCGCAAGGTCATGCTGTCGCAGTGCAAGTATCACTACGAGCATATCTTCATCGACAACGCATCGACCGACCGGACGGTCTCGATCCTGAAGGAGATTGCCAACGAGGACCCGAACGTCCGGGTGATCGTGAACGCTCGCAACTTCGGCCAGATTCGCTCGCCCATGCACGCCTTTCTGCAGGCGCGCGGCGACGCCGTGATCGGCCTGGGCGCCGATCTGCAGGAGCCGCCGGAGCTGATCCCGGAGCTGTTAGCAGGCTGGGAGCAGGGCTACAGCATGGTGCTGGCCGTGCGCAGGTCGAGCGAGGAAAACCCGGCGATGTTCTGGGTGCGCAAGCAGTACTACCGGCTCGTCGACCGCTTTTCCGAGATCGAGACCTTTGAGAACTGCAACGGCTTCGGGCTCTATGACCGGCGCGTGGTCGATATCATCAAGTCGCTCGACGATCCGTACCCGTACTTTCGCGGGATGATTGCCGACATCGGGCTGCCTCACAAGAAGATCCCCTACGACCAGCCGGCGCGCCGTCACGGCGTGAGCAAGAACAACTTCTACACGCTCTATGACGTCGGGGTTCTGGGCTTCATCAACCACTCGAAGGCGCCGCTGCGCATCATGGTCTTTGGCGGTTTCGCCGGCGCATTGCTCGCGTTTCTGGTCGCGATTACCTACCTGCTTTACAAGCTCTGCTTCTGGTCGAGTTTCTCGCTCGGCGTGGCGCCCCTGGTCATCGGCAACTTCTTCATCTTCTCGGTGCAGCTCCTGTTTCTCGGCGTCATCGGCGAGTATGTCGGGGCCATCCATACCCAGGTGCAGAAGCGGCCGCTGGTCATCGAGCGGGAACGCGTAAACTTCGAGCAGAGCACCGAGCAGCCAACGCCCGGGATGGCCGAATATCTTCCGTACCGGAGGGAGGAGTAACGCACTTCACCCTGATGGCGATCGGCACCCGGGAGCCGACGAGCCGGGGCACCGGGGTGCCCAAGGTCTCGTAATGTGAGACCCGGGACTCCGGGAGGACCGGCAAATCTCCGTCGCGGGACTACTCGCCCGGAATCCGCTCCGCCGTCGTCGCCCAGTGGTTCAGAATCTCGTGCAGCACCGTGCTGCCGCATAAATAAGCAGACTCAAGCGACAGCCGGGAGCCAATATACGGCGCGGTTACCGACTCGACCGCCGTGTGGCCCGGCCGCGGCATCGAGTAGTTGCTTCCCGTACGCAGCACCATCACCCGCGCGTAATCGACCCGGTGCATGCGGTCGAGCCGCTCGAGCGCATTCATGAACCCCGAGTCTTCCATCTCGGTCATCACGAAGTTGCCCTTGCCGCCGGTGTAGAGCTCGACCCAGTCATTCGCATACTGGTTCATCGTCGTGCCATGCCAGTAGTAGTCCGAGGCATAGGTATCGCCCATGAGCACAAACGGCGGCCGCTGCGCATTCGGAAATCCGGTGAAGCCAGCGCGGAAGGCCGCGACCACCGGGTCATCGCCGAGCTTGAGCCCGCGCGTCTGCGCAAACGCCCACGCCGCCAGCTTCGGGTTGAGCACGTATAGGTTCGAGCGGGCCCAGGGCGCAGGCGGCACCGTCGCCGGCCGCGGGCCATCCGCGCCCACCGGGAACAGCCCATAGGGCCACGACGCGGGCGCATCGCGGGGGTCGATCTCGCGGGCTACATCGCCCACGACGTAGTTCGCCCAGGCGGCCGAGCCGATCGAGGCGTCGTTCGGGTCGACCCCGGCGATCCCGTTGATCAGAAAATAGGCCCGCGTCAGGTCGAAGCGCGGGTCGAGCCCCAGCGCCATCATCGACGCGGTCGAGTTGACCAGCGTCGTGCCGCTGACCATGCCAAGCACCGTGTGGTCGCGGTTGGTGCGCAGCGGGTGCACCCCTCCGGGAAGATCAACCACCTCGTCCAGGTGCTCCCGCTCCACCCAGAACTGAAACTCGCCCGGCGTGTCGCCCGTATCGGCGCCCACCTCAAAGGTCGTCACAATGACCGCCCGAATCGCCCAGGGCTGCGCATGCGCCACCGGAGCCATGATGGCGAGCAGGCAAAATGCTAGGCGCAGCGCGCGGGTAAAGAGCATGCTCCTAGAGTAAGGCCTGCTGGCCCGGACACGCGAAATACCTGTCACTTCTGGAGGAATGCTCGACTTCGGACAGCATTCGCCGCATCTTCGGTCATCGCATCCAAATCCGGCTTACGAAGAATCTTTCCATGCGTTATCACCGCCTGAACGTGATCGAGGTTTCTTAGATCGACCAGCGGATTGCCATCGAGCAGCACCAGCTCCGCCTCTTTGCCTGTCTCTACACTTCCGAGACGCTTCTCCAGGCCGAAAAAATGGACCGGATTTCGTGTCGCCGTCTGTAGCGCCTGGAGCGGTGTCAATCCTGCCGATGCCAACATGCGTATCTCGTCGTGCACGCTGGACCCCGGATAGGTATAGGGAACCGTAAGATCGGTCCCCGCCAGAAGTTGCACGCCTAGCGCCTGCTGCCTCGGAATCTGCTTCAAGAGCTTGGCGTACTTCACCCTGACCCACTCCGTGTACGAGGGCGTTCTATATTTTGTGAGCATATTCATCGATGGCTGCCAGTAGACCAGCGTCTTCGGATCGATGAATCTCTGCCGGAGATCCGTTTTCCCGGCGAGTTCATCGCCATGCGCCACCCAATACCCCGTCACCAGCGTAGGACAAAGGTATGTGCCACGATGAGCGAGTTCGCGATACAACGCGTCGGCGCGCACTTGACTGAAATTGCTGAGCCAAAGGTTCCCCTCCCGCGCGATGCCATCGGGGATGAGCGCGTAATTACCCGTCTTCATCGCCTCGGCCATAAAATCCTGAGACCCGCGCCTCTCGATCAGTTCCTGCTCGGCCGTAGATTCTCCCCGATGTTCAATCTCGTGCTCGATACTTCGCTGAACTGCATGAACCGCTTCGAGGATCGTGACGCCGTCCGGCACGTGCCCCGCAAAGGGAAATTGAATCCTGTTCGCTTCGGCCGCAATTGCGAAATACGCGTCTCGCGAGAGCCCGTCGTAAACCTTGACGAAATCGGCGCCCTGCAACTTCAGGGCGTCCACTTCAGCCCGGCCTTCTTCTGCATTCGCGATGCGGACGCCGTAACTAGCCGGCTGCACCGGACCGTGTGGACCATCGAGGATCGGCCCACTCACGAACGCCATCGGCCCGAAGAGAGAGCCGTCTTTGAGCTTTGCCTGCCAGGCAAATACTTGATCCTGAACCCCGCCCATGCTGCGGATGCCCAGCACGCAGTTCGCAATGTAGAGCGGAAAATCCACATCGGTGTGTGTGATGTGGGTATGCATGTCCCACAAACCAGGGATGAGGAACTTGCCCCTAGCGTCGATACCGCCCGCGCCAGCCTTTGCCGGATCACCCCTCGCCTGCACAACAGAGGTGATGATGCCATCCTCGATCGCAACGGTTCTGTGGGGCAGCAGCTTTCCCTGCTCCAGGTCCACGATCGTCACATCAAAGATTTCCAAATCCGTGTGAGCAGGCGCGGCGGCTGCAGACGTCACAGCAGAGGCGAGCATCTTCGAGAAAGCGGTCGACATCGCAACCGGATCTTCGAGAGTCCAGAATGCCGAGATCAGCAGCACGGAAAGTCCGAGACCGCGTGAGAGCTCGAACGGCGTGAGCGATTGCTGAAAGCCTAATACCGACTGACCTGCCGGATAGGCCGCCCGAGTCGCTGCCGGTGCGGGCCAAAGCGCCGCCGCGAAGACCGCAGCCCACTGTCGTATGAGCGATTGCAGCAGGTCCACGATCAGCCGCCAGGCGCCGTGGGTTCGAGACAAGGACTCGTAATCGAGGAGCATCTCGTCCGCGAAGCGCCCACGAAACGCGGGCGGATGCATCTGGAGAAGCAGGCGAGCACAACCGCGCTCGAAGTTGTTCACGCCCGCGCTCCTTCATCGAGCCGCAAGCGCATGCGGGCTTCCTTGATCACTTCGCTTAGGCGCTCGGTCTCTGCGCGCAGCACCGCCGCTCCGAGGTTCGTCAGGTGGTACTCGCGCCTGGGAGCCGGGCCCCGTCCCTCCGCACTGGCCTCTGCGACGAGCCCGTGCGCAAGGAGCTTTTTGAGATTGTCGTAGAGCGTGCCCGGACCGATCTTGTACGCCCCCTGCGATTGCCGCGCGACCTCAAGCAGAATGCCGTACCCATGGAGGTCGCCGCTGGTTAGCGCCAGCAGGACATGCATCGTTGCCGGAGAGAGCGGAAGGTGGTTTGCGTGATCGCTGCTCATGTTCGTTAGACGATATATCGGATTCCGACTACCCGTCAACAGCAATCCCCGCTATGCCCCCACAGCCAGCAGCCTACATAGGCGGCAGCTTCGAGGTATCCCACCCGCCCCCGAGCGCTCGGATCAGCTGCACGCTGGCGACAAACTGGCGCGTGGTGATGTCGGCCTGGGTGCGCTCGTTCGCGAGCTGGGCCTGCTGCGAGGTCAGCACCTCCAGGTACGTCGTCACCCCACCCCTGTAGCGATTCGTGCTCAACTGCAGCGAGCGGTCAGCCGCGTTGACCGCGTTCGCCGCCGACCCGGACTCCTGCTGCAATACCCGCAGCGCGGCAAGGTTGTCCTCGACCTCCTCAAAGCCGTTCAGCACCGCCTCGCGATAGTTGTCGACCGACTGCCGGTAGTTCGCCTTCGCCTCGTCAGTGATGGCGCGGCGGCGGCCCGCGTCAAAGAGCGTCTCGGATGCGGAGGCCCCAAGCGACCACAGCTCGCTCGGCCCCTGGATCCAGTTGCCGGGATGCGCGCTCTCGAGGCCGCCCGCGCCGGTGATGCTGATATTCGGGTAGTAGGCCGCGATCGCCACGCCGATCTGCGCGTTGGCCGCCTGGGCCTGCCGTTCGGCGGTCGCAATGTCAGGCCGGCGCTCGAGCAGCGTCGAGGGCACCCCGGCCGGGATGGCCGGAATCTCGGTCGTCTGCGGATTCGGAGGCAGTCTGAAGCTCGACGCAGGCACGCCGATGAGCGTTGCAATCGCGTGCTGGTACTGCGCGCGCGCCACGCCCACGTCGATGTCCTGGGTCTGGGTCGTCGCAAGCTGGGTCTGGGCCAGCGCGACGTCGGATTCGGTCGCCACCCCGCCCTTCTGCCTGCGGACGGTCAGCGCCAGGTAGTCCTTATAGTTGGCGACGGTGTCGTCGAGCAGCTTCTGCTGGGCATCGAGCCCGCGCATCTGAAAGTAGTCGAGCGCGAGCTCCGCGCGCACGCTCAGCTCGACGTTCGCGAGATCAGCCGCGCTCGCCTGCATGCTCGCCCGCGCGCTCTCGACGTTGCGCCGGACCCGGCCCCAGAAGTCCGGCTCCCAGCTCGCCTGGCCGGAGACGACGAAGTCGTTATACTGCGAGGGCGAGAGCGTGTTGAAGGTCGGGCGATGATACGACAGCCGCTCCCGCTGGATCGTGGGACCGGCGCCAAGCGTCGGGTAGAAGTCCGCGCGCGCCTGGCGGACGGTCGCCTGGGCAATGGTAAACCGCTCGATGGCGGCCTGGAGGGTCTGGTTGCCGAGCTTGATCTTGCTCTCCAGCTCAGACAGCTGCGGATCGTTGAAGATCGTCCACCAGTCGCCGCGCAGGGTCGCGTCCGCCGGCGCTGCGGTCTTCCAGCTGCCGTTCGGCGGCGCGGGCGGGGGCAGCTCCTTGTAGACCTCCGGCACGACTGCCGCCGGCCGGTGATAATTCGGGCCCACCGTACAGCCGGAGAGCAGCGCCGCCGCGACCGTGAACAGACCAAAGCCACTCCGCCCGGCGAGACGTGAGCGCCGCCCGCGCAGAGGCTCTCCACACGACGGGGCGAGCCTCACTTCTGCCCTCCCTGCTGCGGCCCCTGCTGATTCTGCTTCTCCGGCCTGACCGGATGCACCAGCTCTCCATCGACGATCGAGTCGGGCGGGTTCTGAATAATCTCGTCGCCGGGCGAGAGCCCCTCGGTCACCTCGACCATCCTGCCGTCATCCTGGCCCACCTGGATCGGCGCCAGCTTCACCTTGTTGCCCGGCCCCACCACGGCCACGCGCAGCCCCTCGGTGCGGAAGAGCATCGTCGACACCGGGATCACCATCACGTCGCCGCCCGTGTTCAGCTTCATGTGCACCTCCGCATAGGCCCCCGGCATCAGCCGTCCGCCGCGGTTGGGCACGTCGATCTCGACCAGCAGCGTCCGGGTCGTGGGGTCGATCGCCCGCGTCGTCCGCACGATCTTGCCGTCGAAGTGCTCGCCCGGATACTCCGCCAGCGTCAGGTCGGCGTGCACGCCGGGCTTGGCGGCCGGTGAGTCCACCTGCGGCACCGCCACATACACGCGCAGCGTACCGGTCTGCGAGATATGAAAGATCTCCCGCGTCGCCCCAGCGTCGATCAGCTGACCTTCGTCGATGTCGCGCGCCGTGATCACGCCGTCGAATGGCGCAGCCAGCCGCTCGAAGCCGACCAGCTGCTCCAGCCGCTGCACATTGGCCTGCGCCGACTTGACCTGGGTCGAGGTCGACGCCTGCTGGGTCGCGAAGTTGTCCGTATCCTGCTTCGAGACGGCGTTATCGCGCAGCAAATCCTTGTACCGTGCCGACTGCACGGCCGCGTTATTCGCATTGGCCTCGGCGGTCGCGAGGTCGGCCTTCGCCTGGGCCAGTTGCTGGTCGACCTCGGGGCTCTCGATCACCGCCAGCAGCTGGCCCTTGTGCACATGCGCGCCGATATCGACGTACCACTTGCGCAGGTAGCCGCTCGTCCGCGCGTAGACAGCAGAGTCGACATAGGCCTGGAGCGCGCCCGGCAGGATCAGCTCGTGATTGGTCTGGCCCCGCAACGGTTTCCCGAGCAGCACGTCGGGCGGCGCGAGCTGGTTGGTCTGCTTCTGCAGTTCGGTCCGCGCATGCAGCCGTGGCAGAATACCCAGCACGGCGATCACCGTCGCAAGCGCCAATCCGGCGAAGATCAGCACCAGCGCCCACTTGCCAGAGAGCGGCTTTGGCGCGTCCTGCGTTGACCTATCCTGCTGATGCCCCTGCGGCTCTTCCTCACGACCGTTCTGTGGTTGACTCATGCGGTAGCGTTCTCCATCTTGCCGGCGCGCGCCTGTTGCCTGCCGGGGCTCTCCTGCTTCCGCGCCCGGCGCGAGTGCACCACGCTGAAGAAGGTCGGCACGAACAACAGCGTCGAGACCGTCCCGAAGAGCAGCCCGCCGATGACCGCGCGCCCGAGCGGCGCGTTCTGCTCGCCGCCATCGCCGAGGCCCAGCGCCATCGGCACCATGCCGATAATCATCGCCAGCGCCGTCATGATGACCGGCCGGAAGCGCGTCGCCCCGGCCTCGATCGCCGACATCCGCGCCTCGCCCACATTCTCCTCCAGACGCTCCCGCGCGAAACTGATCACCAGGATCGAGTTCGACGTAGCCACGCCCATACACATAATCGCGCCGGTCAGCGCCGGCACGCTGATCCGCGTATGCGTCAAAAACAGGAACCACACGATGCCGCTCAGAGCCGCCGGCAGCCCCGAAACAATGATGAACGGGTCCAGCCATGACTGAAAGTTGATCACGATCAGCAGGTACACCAGGATGATCGAGAACGCGAGGCCCGCATACAGGCCCACAAACGAGGTGCGCATCGTCTGCACCTGTCCGCGCACCACCATCCGCGAGCCGCGCGGCAGCTGGCTCTTCATCTGCGCCAAAATCCCGTCGATCGCGTCCGAGACGCTCTTCAGGTCGCTGTGCCCGACATTGCTGTAGATATCGATCGTCGGCGCAATGTTGTAATGCGTCACCGTCGCCATCTCGGCGCCCGTGGTGAAGGAGGCGACGTTGCCGAGGATCTGACCGGTGGGCGTGCCCATCAGCGGCGAGGCCGGCATCAGGCTCGCCAGGCCGCTCGGCGCAGGCATCATGACGCCGCCGGGTGCGCTGCCGCCCGCGCTGCCGGTTAACGGAATGTTCGCCAGGTCCTCGAGCGAGTCGAGCGTGTACTGCGGCGACTGCACCGCGATGTTGTAGCTGACGTTATTCTTCGGATCGAGGAAGAACGTTGGCGCGGTCTGGAACGAGCCGCTGGTCGCGGTCAGGATGCTGTTGGCGACGCTGGCCTGGGTCAGGCCGAGCTGCGTGGACTTGGTCCGGTCGACGTCGATAAACAGGCGCGGCTCGTTGAACGGCTGCTGGATGCGCAGATCCTCGGTCCCGGCGACAAACTTGACCCGCTCCAGCAGCTTCTCCGCGAAGGCGCGGTTGCCGGTCAGGTTCGGCCCGACGATCTGGATGTCAATCGGCGCGGGCGCTCCGAAGTTCAGGATCTGGGTCACCATATCGACCGGCAGCTCATAGAACAGGGTCCCCGGAAACCGCCGCGCCAGCACCCGCCGCAGCTGGTCCACGTAGGCCGGCGTCGGGTGGTGCTTCTCGGTGAGCGACACCTGGATATCGGCGTCCGCCGGGCCCACCGGCGCAGAGTTGCCGTAGGCCGTGTTCAGACCGCTGTAGGGCAGGCCGATGTTGTCGATGATCGTCACCAGCTCGCTCTTGGGGATCACCTCGCGGATCGTCTGGTCGACCTCGTCGCAGAGCTGCGCCGTGTCCTCGATGCGCAGGCCGGTGCGGGCGCGCATATGCAGCTTGAACTGGCCGGCGTCGACCGAGGGAAAGAAGTCCTGCCCCAGGTAAGGATAGAGCGCGGCTGCCGAGAGCATCGTGAAGGCGAAGAAGAGCAGCATGAACACAGCCGCGTGCTCCAGGCACAGCTCGAGCACGCTCTGGTAGAAGCGGCGAATACGCTCGAAGACCTGCTCGAAGCCAAGCTGGAAGCGCACCAGCGGGTTGCGGCTGGTGTTCCGCCGGCCGGCCGCTTCCTCGTCGTGCTCCTTGAGCAGGTACATCGCCATCGTCGGCACGACGGTGCGCGAGAGCAGATACGAGGCGAGCATCGCGAAGACCACCGCCTCGGCCAGCGGCACAAACAGGTACCGCGCCACGCCGCTCAGAAAGAACATCGGCACGAAGACGATGCAGATCGAGATCGTCGAGACCAGCGCCGGAATCGCGATCTGCGAGGCGCCGTCGAGGATCGCCTGCTCGATCGCCTTGCC
>Ga0116226_10000555_pt1 | contig 31958 bp, 31 predicted proteins | sample S1TSphfallax_FD_89692 | JGI IMG/M metagenome (GOLD analysis project Ga0116226, IMG submission 89692) | Host-associated microbial communities from peat moss isolated from Minnesota, USA - S1T2_Fa - Sphagnum fallax MG | ecosystem: Host-associated > Plants > Peat moss > Unclassified | place: USA...
GATTCCCACGCGTTACTCACCCGTGCGCCACTAAGGCCGAAGCCTTCGTTCGACTTGCATGTGTTAGGCATGCCGCCAGCGTTCGTTCTGAGCCAGGATCAAACTCTCAAGTTGACTTGAGAATTAAATTCCCAATTCAAGAGCTCGTCCAAGCCCACTATTTAACAGTAAAGCGTACTCTACCGAAATGAGCAGACTTCAACGAGACACATGCCTCGCGCCGTCCGCGCATCTCTTCCAATTTCTTAACTTGTCAAACAGCGCCTTATCGCGCCCACCGGGCGAAAGAAGGAGGGGCCTTATAAACCCCCGAATTCCCTCCGTCAATAACCCTTTTCAGAAACCGCGTTACCGCTGCGCCGCTGCAAGGGTGCTCAACGTTGGAGGCGGGTTTCTACGCCCGCCCGCCTATCCCTGTCAACAGGCTTCTTACACCGCGCATGAAACTTTCTTTACGCTTCTTACGCCGCGCCGCCTTGTCAGGCAGCGGCGCCGCTGGCATAACCAAAAAGTAAGGAAGCTCATACTATTACAGGCCGTCCTGCACAGCATGTGACAGCCAATCAAAGGGACCGGAGGAAAAACATGGGGGTTTCACCCTCGGCAATGGTTCGCACCACCTTTGTTGGCGGCTTGGCCAGCATGGGGATCTGCCTCATGTGGCTGGCGGCGACCCATCCTTTAACCCATCCGCGCCATCTCCTGCCGCCGGTATCGGCGATCGAACTTCCCCTGCCGCCTGCTCTCGTCAGCGACAGTTTGCCACTTCCCGCCCCGATCGTGATCGCCCGCCCGGCCACAGCAGCCGCAACCCGTTCGGCCCCGGCGGAGACTGAACCGCATCTGGTGCATTATCGGGGCACGATCCAGAACAGCCTGTTTGAAGCGGCCATGGCGCAAGGGGTCCCGGTCGCGCTGCTGAGCGAGATGATCAAGATCTTCTCCTATGACGTCGACTTCCAACGCGACATTCAACCCGACGATCAGTTCGAACTGATCTACGAACAGAGACAGGACAAAAAGCTGCCGCGGCGGCTGATCTATGCCAGCATGACTCTATCGGGCGAGCCGCTTCGCCTCTACCGCTATGTCGATCAGCAGGGCACTGTGGATTTCTACAACCGCAGCGGCGAGAGCGCACGCAAGGCGCTCCTCAGGACTCCCGTCGACGGCGCCAAGATCAGCTCAGGATTCGGCATGCGCTTCCATCCGATTCTGCACTACACCACTCAACATAAGGGCATCGACTTCGCCGTTGTCTCGGGGACGCCGGTGATGGCCGCCGGTTCCGGCGTGGTAGACTATGCGGGAGCCAACGGTTCCTATGGCACTTATGTGCGGATCAAGCACGATGCCACCCATTCAACCGCCTATGCCCATCTGTCACGGCTGGCGCCCGGCGTCCGCGTCGGCAAACATGTCAGTCAGGGTCAGACCATCGCCTTCTCGGGCGCCACCGGGCGCGCCACCGGGCCGCACCTGCATTATGAAGTGCTGGTCAATGACAGCCAGGCCAATCCAATGAGCGTCAAATTTCAGTCAGGCCGAAAGCTCTCGGGCAAGGAATTAGCCCGATTCCAGGCCAGTGAACGGCAAACCAGCGCCTGGCTTTCGCAGACGCCGGTCACGATGCGGACAGCAAGAGGGAATTAGGCTGTCACGCCGCCTCGGCGAAGGACTCCCCATTGATCACCAATCCGCGCTGATCGGCACTGACCTCTATGGTCGCGCCATCCTCGATCCGCCCTTCCAGCAACAGTGTCGCCATGGGATTCTGCAGCATCCGCTGGATCACCCGCTTCAGCGGCCGCGCGCCATAGATCGGGTCATAGCCGGCTTCGGCCAGCCAGGACCGTGCCGCCGCATCGAGTTCGAGTGCGATCTTGCGCGGCTCGAGCAGTGACCGCAGCCTGTCGAGCTGGATATCGACAATCCCGTCCATCTGATGCCGGCTCAAACGCTGGAACAGCAGAATATCGTCGAGACGATTGAGGAATTCCGGCCGGAAAGCCTGACGCACGATCGCCATCACCGGTTCCCGCACCGCAGCCGACATCTCACCTTCAGGCTGATTGGCAAGAATATCGCCGCCGAGATTCGAGGTAAGAATGATCACCACATTGCGGAAATCGACGGTGCGGCCCTGGCCGTCGGTCAGGCGTCCGTCGTCGAGTACCTGCAGCAGCACATTGAAAACATCGGGATGGGCTTTTTCGACCTCGTCGAACAAGATGACCTGATAGGGTCGGCGCCGTACCGCCTCGGTCAAGGCGCCGCCTTCCTCATAGCCGACATAGCCGGGCGGTGCGCCGATCAGCCGCGCTACCGAGTGCTTTTCCATATATTCCGACATGTCGATGCGGATCATCGCCGTTTCGTCATCGAACAGAAAAGCGGCCAGAGCCTTGGTCAATTCGGTCTTGCCGACCCCCGTCGGGCCGAGAAACAGAAAACTGCCGATCGGCCGATGCGGATCCTGCAAACCGGCGCGCGCCCGACGCACCGCCGCCGAGACCGCCTTGACCGCCTCCTCCTGGCCGATCACGCGCTTTTGCAGGCTGGCCTCCATGGTCAAGAGTTTGCTTCGCTCGCCCTGCAGCATCTTGTCAACCGGAATGCCGGTCCAGCGCGATACCACGCTGGCGATCTGCTCTTCGTCGACCGTCTCCTGCAATTGGCTGCCGCCGGCCGCTTCCTCCGCCGCCTTGAGCTTCCGCTCGAGGTCAGGAATGACCCCATAGAGCAATTCGCCGGCCTTGTCGTAGCGGCCGGTGCGCTGAGCGATTTCGACCTCGGAACGAGCGTGCTCGAGCCGCTCCTTGATCTTGGTCGATTGCGCCAGTTCTTCCTTTTCGGCGCGCCAGCGTGCGGTGACCTCGGCCGATTGGCCCTCGAGATCGGACAATTCCTCCTCGAGCCGCACTAGGCGGTCTTTCGACGCCGGGTCGGTTTCTTTCTTCAGGGCTTCCCGCTCGATCTTGAGCTGGATCACCCGACGATCGAGTTCATCGAGCGCTTCCGGTTTGGAATCGACCTCCATGCGCAATCGGCTGGCTGCCTCATCGACCAGATCGATCGCTTTGTCCGGCAGGAAACGATCGGTGATATAGCGGTTCGACAGAGTCGCAGCCGCGACCAGGGCAGCATCGGCGATCCTGACCCCATGATGCAGCTCATATTTCTCCTTGATGCCGCGCAGGATCGAAATCGTATCGGCAACGGTCGGTTCTGAGACGAAAACTGTCTGAAAGCGGCGCGCCAGAGCGGCGTCCTTTTCGACATATTTGCGATATTCATTGAGGGTGGTGGCGCCCACACAATGCAGTTCGCCGCGCGCCAAAGCCGGCTTCAGCAGATTAGACGCATCCATCGACCCTTCGGCGGCGCCGGCGCCGACCAGAGTGTGCATCTCATCGATGAAGAGAATGATTTCGCCGGCAGCACTGGTAACCTCGCTCAGCACCGCCTTTAACCGTTCCTCGAATTCCCCGCGGAATTTGGCGCCAGCGACCAGTGCACCAAGGTCGAGGCTGAGCAATTGCTTGTCCTTAAGCCCTTCCGGCACATCGCCATTGGCGATGCGCAACGCCAATCCCTCGATGATGGCGGTCTTGCCGACCCCCGGTTCGCCGATCAGCACCGGATTATTCTTGGTGCGGCGCGACAGGACCTGGATGGTGCGGCGAATTTCCTCATCACGCCCGATCACCGGGTCGAGCTTGCCGTCACGGGCGGCCTGGGTGATGTCAAGGGCATATTTCTTCAGCGCGTCATAGGCATTCTCGGCACTGGCGCTGTTGGCGGGACGGCCCTTACGGATTTCCTCAATAGAGCGATTGAGGCCCTGTGGCGTCAATTTGGCGTCGGCCAGCACTTTGGCGACGGCCGTGCCGCTGGCCAGGGTTAAGGCGAGCAGCAACCGCTCGGCGGTGACGAAGCTGTCACCGGCTTTTTCCGCCAATTTTTCGGCTTGGTCGAAAATGCGCGCGGTCGCGGGATCGATATAAAGCTGACCAGCCCCGGCGCCTTCGACAACGGGAATCTTCGACAGTTCCGCCTCGACGCCGGCCAGCGCCCGCACCGGATCGGCGCCGGCGGCGCGCATCAGATTAGCGGCCAGCCCCTCGCTATCGTCAAGCAGCACCTTGAGCAGATGTTCCGGCGCCAGACGTTGATGATTGGCGCGAATGGCCAATCCCTGGGCCGACTGGATGAACCCCTTGGAACGCTCGGTATATTTGTCGAAATTCATCTGCGGAAATCCTTCTGAACTCCCGCAAGATATGGATCAGCCGGCCTGCGGCGCAAGCCGCCTCAAGCCGGCTGAATCCGGGCTCTAGCCTTCGTTATTCTCCGAATGATCTTCACCATTCGGGGCCGGATGCGCTTGCGCTGTGTGGAGGGTGCTCACAACTTCGGCTTGGTCTTCACCCTCGCCATTGTCTTCGCCGCCCTCGTCCTCATTGCCATTCTCGTCACCGTCCTCGCCTTCCATGTCGCTCGACAGGGGGCTTTGATCGTCGGCAGGGCTGGGAACCAGGCGATCGACCGGACGGCCATTGGCGAGATTCTGGCTGCTGATGACGCGGAAATAGTGCTCCGCATGCTGGTAGTAATTTTCTGCTGCAATGCGATCGCCCTGGGAGTGGGCATCACGTGCAAGAGTCAAATACTTTTCCAATACCTGATGTGCATTACCACGGATACGAATGTCCGGGCCGTTACTGTCATAGGTCTGGTTGCGAGAGGGCATATGCTTTTTGCCGCCGCCATTATTGTTGCGGCCGCGCGAACGTTGTTTCAAGTTTGGTCCTGGTTTCATGATCCCTGCTTGGTTTGCGTTCTGATCTTCAGACCCCAGATCCTGGGCTCTTCCCTGCCAAACTCCCCGAGGGGTTGGATTGGTTTTGGGTTGGGATGACGGTTAACGGGGAGAAAGGAGTCGATAGACTCAACGAAGTCTCAGCCGTTTATCGCGCGCTGCAACAAAGTAAGCGGGAAAGCCGACCATTCCAACAACTTTTTTTGTGACAAAGATAATTTCCTAATAGAAGGCCGCCACGCAGCGCTCGATACCGTTGAGATCGCGGCGGATCGATCGGATTGCCAGCCCGCCGGCGACCAGCAGCTGCGCCACTCCTGACGCCTGACCGACCCCGACTTCGAGCAAGGCGATGCCATTTTCAGCGAGCCGCGACGGCAGTTGGGCCGACAGCGTGCGATAATCGTCCAAGCCATCGACCCCGCCATCGAGCGCCGAGCGTGGCTCATAATGGGCAACTTCCGGCGCGAGGCCGTCGATCTCGGCACTGGCGATATAGGGCGGATTGGCCAGGATGACGTCGAAGCGGCCCTCGATGGCGGCGCACCAATCGCTCTCGACCCATCGGGTCCGCGCCGCCAGGCCAAGCCTCGCCGCATTGTCGGACGCCACCGCCAGCGCCGCCGGGCTGCGGTCGACGCCGATGCCGGACGCGTTCGGCAATTCGGACAGCAGAGCCAACAGCAGACAGCCCGTCCCTGTCCCCAGATCCAACAGGGAAAGTTTTGCTGTGCGGTCTGGGATCAACGCCAGCGCCGCCTCGATCACTGTCTCGCTGTCGGCGCGCGGCGCCAAAGTGTCGGCGGTAACGCGGAAGTCCAGGCTCCAGAATTCCCGCCGACCGAGGATCAGGGAGATTGGCTCGCGGTCGCAACGACGCCGCACCAGCGCCTCGATCCGGGCGATCTGGGGCAGGTCGAGCGGATCATCGATATGGTTGAACAGCCAGCCCGGATCTACACGCAGCGCCTCGGCCATCAGCAATTTCGCATCGAGCCGAGGATTATCGACCTGCGCGGCCGCCAATCGGTCGACGATCTCGCGCTGCAACGCGCCCACCAGAGTCACGCCAGAGCCGCCAATCTTTCCGCCTGATCGGCAGCGATCAGGGCCTCGACCACTTCGTCGAGCGCCTCTCCCTCCATGACCTTGTCAATCTTATAGAGGGTCAGATTGACCCGGTGATCGGTGACGCGTCCCTGCGGGAAATTATAGGTCCGAATCCGTTCCGAACGGTCACCCGAACCGACCTGACTCTTGCGGTCGGCCGCCCGCACCTGATCCTTCATTGCCCGTTCGCGGTCATAGAGCCGGGCGCGCAGGATCTTCATCGCCTTGGCCTTGTTCTTGTGTTGGCTCTTCTCGTCCTGGCATTGAACGGTGATATTGGTGGGCAGATGCACCACGCGTACGGCGGAATCGGTCGTGTTGACGCTCTGGCCGCCCGAGCCCTGGGAGCGGAATACGTCGATCCGCAGATCCTTGTCCTCGATGACGATATCGACTTCTTCTGCTTCGGGCAGCACCGCCACCGTTGCCGCCGAGGTGTGAATCCGGCCGCCACCCTCCGTGACAGGCACGCGCTGCACGCGATGCACACCAGACTCGAATTTCAACCGCGCGAAAACTCCACGCCCGGTGATGGCGGCCACCACTTCCTTGACGCCACCAAGCCCCGTATCGTTGACTTCCAGCGTCTCGAAGCGCCATCCGTGCAAGACGGCATAACGCTCATACATGCGAAATAGCTCGGCCGCGAACAAGGCCGCCTCCTCGCCCCCCGTGCCGGCGCGAACCTCCAGGATCGCATTCTTTTCGTCGGCCTCGTCCTTGGGCAGAAGGGACAGTTGCACATCGCGCTCGAGGTCCGGCAATCGCTCCTTGAGCGCGTAGAATTCCTCTTCCGCCATTTGCCGCATATCGGTCTCAGCGGTTGCATCCTGCATGATGGCGGCCGCCTCACACATCTCGGCGCGCGCTTGCCGAAAGCGCTGGATCCCCGCCACGACCGGCCCCAATTCAGCCAATTCCTTGGAAAGACTGACGAAGCTCTGGGCATCCTGCGGCCCATTTTCGCCGGCTAACAAGGCGGAAAGCTCGGCATGCCGGACCAGCACCCGATCGAGATTATTTTCCAGATCCATTATCCCTCTAACCGAAACAGCCTTCTCAGCAGATCCTCTGCCGCAGGCCAGCCCTGTTCCGCCTCCGCGAGGAGTTTCATCATCTCGCTCGGGTCATGTAGCAGACGATTGACCAACAGCCTAGTCGCCTTTTCCGCGTCCTCAGGCGCCTCATCCATGGCCTGCTGACGCAGTTTTTCAAAATGCTGGCGTAACAAGACAATGGCCGGCACCGCCCGTCGATGAGCTCGCGCCTGGAAGAAATCCTCGACAGATTGATCGATGATAGCAAAGGCTTGACTGGCGGCCGACTCCCGGCTGGCCAGCCCTTGCAGAGCCAGTCTTTCAAGATCGGCCAGATCATAGAGGAATGCGCCATCAAGTCGATTGGTGGCCGGCTCGATATCGCCTGGGACCGCCGCATCAACCAGAAAAATCGGCTTTCGGCGACGTTTTTTCAGCGCCAGCCCGACCTGCTCGGCCGACAGGCTGGTCAAACGGCCGCCGACCGCCGTGACGATGATATCGGCTTGCGGCAACAGCGTGTGCAGCGCCTCGAAAGGTGCGGCGTGGCATTGCAGGCTGGTCGCCAGCAGTTCGGCGCGACGCTGACGCGGCGCGGTGACCACCAGCCGACCGACACGTGCCGCCAGCAGATGTTCCGCCACCAACTCTCCCATATCACCCGCGCCGATCAGCAAAGCGTTGGTTTGCCCGAGATTGCCATGCAGATCGCGCGCTAATTGCACCGCCGCCGAGGCGATGGAAACCGGCCGCTCGGCGATTGTCGTCTCGGAACGGACCCGTTTGGCGGCGTGATAGGCCGCCGCCAGCAACCCCTCCAACTCCGCACCGCAAAGACCGGCTTCGCGCGCCAGCCGATGGCAGGCCTTGACCTGCCCCAGGACATGCGGCTCCCCGATCACCAGACTGTCCAGGGATGACACCACCCTGAAGCAATGGCGCACGGCGGCCAGATCAGTCAGGCAATAGAGGGCGGCATTCAGATCCTCCGTGGCAACGCCCTGCCGGGCAAAGGCCGCCCGAATGCGCGATTCGGCGATCAGCGGTTCGTCATGCACCGTCCAGATCTCGACCCGATCGCAGGTGGAAATGGCGACAGCGTCCGGCAGGCCGAGATGAAGAAGAAAATCCTCTTGCGCACGGTCATCGACAAACAGCGCATCGCGCAGGCTGAGGCTCGCCGAGCGATGATTGGCGCCGACCACGACGGGTCGCAGTCGTTCCATCTAGCGGAACCGGGCCAGGTGGACCTCCAATGACGCAAGCGGCACCTCTTCCTGGATACCGCTATCGAGGTCGCGCACCATGGCCGATTGGCGCGACGCCTCATCCTCGCCGAGAATGACCGCCGCCCGCGCCTTGGCCTTATTGGCGCGGATCAGCCGCTTCTTGAGATTGCCGGAATAACCGAGGTCCACCGCGAAACCGGCATGACGCAGTCTTTGCGCCAAAGCAAAAGCGACGAAGTCTTCTTGGGTCGGGATTACCGCGATCGGGCGTGGCGCATCAATAATCGCTCCCATCAGCATGGACAGACGCTCGATGCCCGCGGCCCAGCCGATGCCGGGCGTCGCCGGACCTCCCATCTGGCTGACCAACCCGTCATAGCGCCCGCCGGCCATCACGGTTCCCTGAGCGCCCAGCGCCGTGGTGACGAACTCGAAGGCGGTATGGGAATAATAGTCGAGACCGCGCACCAACCGGGGATTGACCTTGACCGGCACGTCGAGCAAAGCCAATCCTTCCTGCAGCTTGGCGAAAAAATTGCGCGAAGGGGCATTCAGATAATCGATCAGCAGCGGCGCATCAGCGACCAGTTCCTTGTCGCCCTCATCTTTTGAGTCGAGCACCCGGAGTGGATTGCGGTCCAGCCGGGCCTGGCTGTCGGGCGACAGGCGGTCGCGGAAATTCGACAGATAGGAAATCAGGGCAGCGCGATAGTCGCTGCGGCTCTCGCTGTCGCCCAGGGAGTTGATTTCGACGGTGATATGCTCGGACAGGCCCAGAGCTTTGAGGATATGCGCTCCGACCGCGATGATTTCGATGTCCGCCTGCGGCCCCTCGACGCCCAGCAGTTCGACGCCGATCTGATGAAATTGCCGCTGCCGGCCCTTTTGCGGCCGCTCATAGCGGAACATCGGACCACGATAAAAGAATTTGAGTGGCATCGATTGGGTCAGCCCGCCCGAAATCAGCGCCCGCGCCACCCCCGCCGTGCCTTCGGGACGCAAGGTAATCGACTCGCCGCCGCGATCGGTGAAACTGTACATCTCCTTCGACACCACATCCGAGGTTTCCCCCAAGGTGCGGGCGAAGACCTCGGTGAATTCGAAGAGGGGCGTCATGATCTCGCCGAAGCCGTAACGGCTGGCGATCTCGAAGGCTATCTGCTCGACATGACGATGGCGCCGCGCCTCGTCGGGCAGCAAATCATGCGTGCCCCGAACCGGTTGTAACGAGGACACTTTAAAAAGCCCTCAGGCGCCGGGCGCGCATTCCGTGCGCTTGGCTATCGCGCCGAGCACGGCTACCCGGTTGGGAGACGAGTGGCAGCGCGCGGCGGCAAGTCGGCTTTGCCGACAAATTAAATAACGCATGCGACGCATGCACCTCAATTAACGCATGCGACGCATGCACCTCAATGAACGCATGCGACGCATGCACGCCGCCGGGGTTGCGTCCATGGACGCACAGTTTTCCTTGCGTCATTCCGCCGCGGCTTCAGCGGCTTTGGCCGCTTCCAGCTGGGCCGCCTTCTTTTCGACCAGACCGATGATGTGATCGACCATCTGTTCACTGTCGGTGCGGTGATCAGGGGAACCGGCGAGGTAGACCATGTGATTGCCGCCGCCGCCGCCGGTGAGGCCGATATCGGTCTCGCGCGCCTCGCCGGGGCCGTTGACGACGCAGCCGATGATCGAAAGGGTCATCGGCGTGACGATATGGGCCAGTCGCTCTTCCAGCGTCTCTACGGTCTTGATCACGTCGAACCCCTGGCGAGCGCAGGATGGGCAGGAAATGATCCGGACACCTCGGTGGCGCAGGCCGAGCGACTTCAGAATTTCGAAGCCGACCTTGATTTCCTCGACCGGATCGGCCGACAAGGACACGCGGATAGTGTCGCCGATCCCCGCCCACAGCAGCGAGCCCATGCCGATGGCGCTCTTAACCGTACCGCCGCGCAGTGCGCCGGCTTCGGTGATGCCGAGATGCAGGGGATAGTCGCACGCCTCGGACAGAGCCTGATAGGCCGCCACGGCAAGGAAAACATCCGAGGCCTTGCAACTGATCTTGAAATTAAAGAAGTCATTATCTTCCAGAATGCGCGCATGGGTAAGCGCGCTCTCGACCATCGCTTCCGGGCACGGCTCGCCGAAACGGTCGAGCAATTCTTTTTCCAGGCTGCCAGCATTGACGCCAATCCGCATCGAACAGCCATGATCCTTGGCCGCCTTGACCACTTCACGCACGCGGTCGGCCGAGCCGATATTGCCGGGATTGATGCGTAGGCAGGCGGCGCCGGCCTTGGCGGCCTCGATGGCCCGCTTATAGTGGAAATGGATGTCGGCGACGATCGGCACCGAGACCTGCTTGACGATATGGCGGAGCGCCGCGGTCGACTCCTCGTCGGGACAGGATACCCGCACAATGTCGGCGCCCGCCTCTTCGAGCCGTCTTATCTGCGCGACGGTCGCATCGACGTCGGTCGTCAGGCTGTTGGTCATCGACTGAACTGTGATCGGCGCATCGCCGCCAACCGGTACAGTGCCGACGAAGATCTGCCGGCTTTTGCGCCGGTAAATATCTCGATAAGGCCTAACGCTCATGGCCGATCCATCCGAAAGTCATTGGGTTGCGGGTTATAGCGGGCTTAATCGCTACTCATTATTGTTGGTCGGTACCGATATATTAGGTTCGGCTGATTTATCAAGTTTGTCGGGGTCGAGGCCGACCCGCTTCACGCTGCCGGTCGCGCCGAGACTGGGGATTTCCTTGCCATCGACCAGCACCGTCAAGGCGCCGGCGCTGCCGACCGTCATCTCGAGACCCGGCCGGTCGGGCGGCGAGAAGACGTCGCCCTTTTTCAGGAGACGGGACAGGATGATCTGGCCGCTGGCGTCGCGGATCTTGATCCAGCAAGTGTCTTCCGCGCGCAACACCACCCGCTTCGACGGCCGCCAATTCGGTTTTGGCGTTTCCGGCTTGGGTATATCGGCGGCGGGCGCGTCAACGCCGTTTTGCGTGAGGCTGGGATTATCGCCGGCGCTGGCGGCCGTCTCCGCCGCGCGCGCCTTGGCGAGTTTACCGGCCTTGTTATCCGCCGGTTTGGTCTCCGCCAATTTTGCCGGCGCGGGCGGCTGGGGGGCTGGTTCGGCCGGCGGCGGCGTCTCCGCGACTGGCGCAGAGGGCGCATCGGCGATCGGCGCGGGCGCCGGATTTGCGGCGAATGACGCCGGCGCGCTCTCGTTGACCCGCGGCCCGTCTGGCACCGCGACCACGTCGCTGCCGTCGCCGACCGGTTTGTGGATCAGGGCTGCCAGCCGCTCGGGAAGAGGCGGCACCGCCTCGACCTGAGACTGATTGCGATCCTGCAGCCAATACCACACGCCATAGGCTATCACCGCACCGATGATGGCGAGCCCGACCAGCGCGCCGGTCGGGATGCCGCCGCCCGAACCCGTCGAGGGGAAGACCAGTTCAGCCCGGCTGGCAAGGTCGCGATTCTCCTGCTTGAAGCGGCGGACGATCTCATTGCCGTCGAGCCCAAGATATTCGGCGTAACCCCGCACGAAACCGACTGCATAGGTCGCGCCCGGCAGATCATTGAAGCGCCCATCCTCGATGGCTTGCAGATAAGGCTGCCGGATGCGCAAAGTGGCGGCTGCGACCGCGATATCGCGGTTCATCTTGAGGCGGGTTTCCCTCAGCAAGGTCGCGACCCCCAACGCGGAGGGAGACGGGATTGCGGTGCCAACCGGCTGACTGTCTGTGATCACGCCAAACCTTTGCGCGGAGAATGTGTGGCCAAGGATTACTCGAAAGGCGCCATCAGCGCAATGAGTGACAGGGGTATCCTATATCTGAACCCCGTGATCGCGGGCGAAATGACGAAGCTCCTCGCGGACGGAATGGCCCGGCCGGCCGTAAAGCCCCTGCATGAATTGCTGCAACGGCGCCAGGTCGAGCGAGCGAAGCATCGCCTTGACCGGACCGATCTGCGGTGCCGACATCGAGAGCACGCGAAGACCCACTCCCAACAGCGCCATGGCTTCGAGCGGCCGGCCAGCCATTTCGCCGCAGACCGAGAGGATCACGCCGCTCGACTGACAGGAATCGGCAATCCAGCGCAGAAAGCTCAGCATAGCCGGCGACAGAACGTCATAACGGTCGGCGATGCGCGGATTGCCGCGGTCGATGGCGAACATGAACTGGGTCAGATCATTGCTGCCGATCGAGATGAAATCGACCCGCTCGAACAGAGCCGGCAATTGCCAGGCCAGCGCCGGCACTTCGAGCATCACGCCGACCTTCAGCTCGGCCGGCGGCGGCGTGCCCTGTTCCGCCTGATGGCGCTGTTCGAGGGCAAGGATCGAGCGTAGCCGGTCGAGTTCGGCGACCTCGGCGACCATCGGGAACATCAGATGCAGTTTGCGGCCGCTGCCGGCCTGCAGCAAAGCCCGCAATTGCTGCCTTAGAACCGCGGGGCGGTCCAGACTGATACGGATCGAACGCCAACCCAAGGCCGGATTATCCTCGCGTTCAGCGTGCCAGTAAGGCAACAGCTTGTCCGATCCGACATCCAGGGTGCGGAAGGTCACCGGCAGCGGGTCGGCCTGTTCGAGGATGCTGCTGTAGAGGGTGCGCTGCGCGGCGACATCCGGCATGAAGGGCCGCGACATGAAGGGCATTTCGGTGCGGTAGAGCCCCACCCCGTCGGCGCCGGCCGCATGCATCTGCGGCACATCGACCAGCAGGCCAGCATTGATCAGCAGCTTGACGTACTGCCCACAGGCGGTAACGGCGGGCAGATCGCGCATCGCCGCGAATTGGGCGACGCGCTCCGCCCGCGCTGTCTGATTGAGCGCATAGGCGTCCAAAATGTCATCGGCCGGCCGTACGAAGATCTGGCTATTGTCGGCATCGACGACGATCGGGTCACCGCCATTAATCTTGCGCAGAGCGTCCTGCACGCGACCGATCATCGGGATATCCAGCGCACGGGCCAGGATCGCGACATGGAGGGTCGGCGAACCTTCCTCCAGCACCAGTGCGCGCAATTTCTTGCGATCATAGTCAAGCAGTTCGGTCGGACCCAGACTACGGCACACCAGCACCGTGTTATCAGGCAGATCGCTTTGCGCCGCCGAGCCGACCGGGCGACCGACCAGATGGCTTAGCAGCCGGTTGGCAATGTCTTCGAAATCATGCAGCCGCTCGCGCAAATAGGGATCGCTGACCTGGGCCATGCGCACCCTTGTATCCTCGTGGACCTTCTGTACGGCGGCCTCGGCCGTCAGACCGGACTTGATCGCCTCGGTGATCCGGGCAGTCCAGCCCGCATCCTCGGCGAACATGCGATAGGTTTCCAGCAGGTCGCGATGTTCGCCGCTCAGCGCCAGATCCTGGGCATCGAACATTTCCTCTAGCGAACGGCGCATCTGGCTCATGGCATTGCGCAACCGGTCCCGTTCGATGTCGGGATCCTCGCTGACCAGCTTTTCGATGACGATCTGCGGCTCATGCATGACCGCGACTCCGATGCCGATCCCGCCCGTAAGCTTGGTTCCTTCGAGGCGCAGCGGCAGCAGGGCGTTGCCATCCACCGGCGCCAGCTCGTCGCGACCGATCAGTTCACCCGAGGTGACCAGCTCGGCCAGCACCATCGCGACGGTCTCGAGCGTTTCGCCCTCTTCCTCAGTGTAATGGCGACTGGTCTTGTTCTGCACCACCAGGACGCCGATCACGCGACCGCCGCGGATGATGGGCACGCCGATCAGGGAGTGGAAGATCTCTTCGCCGGTTTCCGGACGATAGGCGAAATTGGGATGGCTTTGCGCATCGGACAACGCCAGGGTCCGGGCCCGGGCGGCAATATCGCCAACCAGACCCTCACCGACCCGCAGACGCGTCTCATGGACAGCGGTTTTCAGCAGGCCTTCGGTGGCGAACAGTTCCAGCACCTCGCCGGCGCGCATCACATAACAGGAGCAAACTTCCGCCACCATGTCGGCGGCGATCAGCTTGACCACCTGATCAAGGCGTTGTTGGGCGGTGCCGCCCGCCGCCATGACGTCGCGCAGCCGACCGAGCAGTCGTCGCGAGACGGTGCCGCCCGGTGCGGCCTGCATCAGGCGAAGGCCCCGACCGGCGCTCTTTCGTTCAGCGCAGCGACCGCCTGGGCGACCAGATCGGCAATGATCTCGATGGTCGGCTGTTCCTTTTCCACCATGCCGACGCTTTGTCCGGCCATCAGCGAGCCCTGCTCGACATCCCCATCAATGACCGCGCGCCGGAGCGCGCCGACCCAGAAATGCTCGATCTCGAGCTGGGCAGCCTTCTGATCCATCTCGCCCCTGCGGAAGCGGTCGATCACCTCATGCTGGAACAGGGTAAAGCGACGGGCCGCCTCATTGGCGATGGCGCGTACCGGAATGACCGGAAAAGTCGGATCGACCTGCACCGACGGCATGGCGTCGCGCGCGTTGGCTTTGATGAAGGCGCGCTTGAAGGCGGGATGGGCGATGGATTCTGTGGCGCAGACAAAGCGGGTTCCCAATTGCACGCCCGATGCACCCATCTCGAGATAGGAGAGGACCGCCTCGCCGCGACCGATGCCTCCGGCGACGAAGACTGGCACCTCATGCAGATGCGGAAGAATTTCCTGCGCCAGCACACTGGTCGAGACCGGGCCGATATGGCCGCCGGCCTCGGCGCCTTCGATGATCAGCGCATCAGCGCCGAGACGGACCAGCTTCTTGCCGAAGCCGGCGGTCGGCGCGAAACAGAGCAGCCTGGCGCCGCCCTGTTTGACCTGGGCGATCGATCCCGCCTGCGGCAAGCCGCCGGCCAGTACAACATGACTGACAGAAGACGCGACGCACACCTCGATAAGGTCGGCCAATTGCGGATGCATCGTGATCAGATTGACGCCAAAAGGCAGACTGGTCAGCGCCTGAGTCGCCTTGATCTCGGCGGCCAGCAGGTCGGGGGTCATCGAGCCGCAGGCGATGACCCCGAATCCACCGGCATTGGAGATGGCGGCGACCAGGTTACGCTCAGAGACCCACGACATGGCGCCCCCCAGAATCGCGGTGCGCGTCCCCAAAAAGTCGCGGCCGCGTTGCCACAACTGGTCCAAACGCACTTCGGCTGGCGTCATCTGATAGTCCTCACCTTGATTAACGGCTCAAGTGGTCCGATCCATACAGAAGGTCCATGAAATGTACCTTCTGTATGGTGAATCGACCCAACAGATCAATGCTTGGTGCACTGACACATGCAAAAGGTGTCGTACCTTTTGAATGTGTCAGTGCACGAGTGTTATTGCGCGTCCAGGCCATAGGCACTATGCAGGGCGCGCACCGCCAACTCGGTATAATCCTCGGCCACCAGAACACTGACCTTGATTTCCGAGGTCGAAATGACCTGAATATTGATGCCTTTTTCCGCCAGGGTGCTAAACATTTTCTGCGCCACACCGGCATGGCTGCGCATGCCCATGCCGATCACCGAGACCTTGACCACGTTGCTGTCGGTCATCAACCGCTCATAGCCGAGGTCGGCCTGCCTTGAGGTCAGCAATTGGATCGAGCGATCGAAATCCGCCATGCTGACCGTAAAGGTCAGATCGGTGCTCCGGCCATCCTCCGAGACATTCTGCACGATCATGTCGACATTGACATTCGCGTCCGAGAGCGGCCCGAAGATCGACGCCGCGACGCCCGGGCGATCAGGCACCTTGATCACGGTGATCTTGGCTTCATCCCGGCTGTAGGCGATTCCGCTGACCAGTTCTTTTTCCACGATTTCATCCTCATCACAAACCAGTGTTCCCGGACGATCATTGAAGCTCGACAAAACCTGCACCCGCACGCGGTGTTTCATGGCCATTTCGACCGACCGCGTTTGCAGCACTTTGGCGCCCAGCGACGCGAGTTCCAGCATCTCTTCATAAGTGATCTTATCGAGCTTGCGGGCCCTGGCAACGATGCGCGGGTCGGTGGTGTAGATCCCATCGACATCCGTATAGATATCGCAACGTTCGGCGCCAAGCGCCGCCGCCAGAGCAACCGCGCTGGTATCCGAGCCGCCGCGCCCCAAAGTGGTGATCCGATCTTCCGGGCCAAGTCCCTGGAAACCGGCCACCACAGCCACCTGGCCAGCGGCCAGGGCCGCCTTCACATGTGCCGTATCGATCTTCTCGATTCGCGCCTTGCCATGAGCGTCATCGGTCGTGATCGGCACTTGCCACCCCGTCCAGGAGCGCGCCGGCACGGCGACCTGCTGCAGGGCGATGGCCAGCAGGCCAACGGTCACCTGCTCTCCCGTCGAGACCACTGTGTCATATTCTCGCGGGTCGTGGAGCGGCGCGATTTGCCTGCAATAGTCGACCAGCTGGTTGGTCACGCCGGACATGGCCGAAACCACCACGGCGATCTGATGGCCGGCATCGACCTGCGCCTTGACCCGGTTGGCGACATTTTTGATTCGGTCACAGTCGCCGACCGACGTGCCGCCGAATTTCATGACAATAAGGGCCATTGAAGGGTCCTGGAAAGAAACGCAGATTGCCCCCATGTCAGGGGCGGGTATACATACTCTAACAAGCAAGGCCGACGCAAGACCGCCTCGGATAAGGGTTTTAGGAGTGGATATGGCGCGAAAGACCAGTGTTCATGCCAGTGCCACGCCGGCCGCCACCCCCTTGGGCAGCACGGCGTCAGCCGATGAGATCGCGCGCTTCCAGGCCATGGCCGACGCCTGGTGGGACAGTCAGGGCGCGTTCAAGCCCCTCCACCAACTTAACAGGCCGCGGCTGCAGGCGCTGACCGATCATCTGGCGCGCCATTTCGGACGTGATGGGACGGCGGACCGGCCCTTTGCCGGCCTGACCCTGCTCGATATCGGTTGCGGCGGCGGCTTGCTGTGCGAACCCCTGGCCCGCCTGGGCTTCGCGGTGACCGGGGTCGACGCCGGCGAGAAGAATATTCAGATCGCCCGCCTCCATGCCGAGAAAATGGGCCTGGCGATCGATTACCGCGCCGCCACGCCCGAGCAAATGGACCAGACCTTTGATGTGGTCCTGGCGATGGAGGTGATCGAGCATGTCGCCAATGTCGACGAGTTTCTGGCCGCCTGCGCCGCAAGGGTGAAAAGCGGCGGCGCGTTTTTCGGCGCTACCCTGAACCGCAATGCCAAATCCTTCGCCCTGGCCATTGTCGGCGCCGAATATGTGCTGCGCTGGCTGCCGCGCGGCACCCATGACTGGCGCAAATTCGTCCGCCCGTCGGAATTCTCGGCCGGACTGCGCCGGGTCGGGGTCCAGGTCAAGGCGCTGGAGGGCATGGGATATGACCTGCTGCATGACCGGTGGAACCGAATCAAGTCCGTCGATGTGAATTATTTTCTGTATGGGGTTAAGGAGTAGGTGATTTAGCCCCGCAAGCTCATCCGCTGCAATTCCGCCTGCTTGTCGATCCACTGATGCTTCAGCGCGGCGGCGATGTGCAGGAAAAGCAGGCCATAAAGGCCATAGCCCAGCAGCCGGTGCGCCGCACCGAACAGATCATGCAGATGTTCCTTCACATCGGGCGCCAGACTGGTGATGAAGCCGAGGCGCGGCCAGGGCACCACGCCGAACAGGGTCATCGGATGGGATGCCGCATCCTTCCAGGCCGAATCATGCAGCCAGCCGGAAAAGGGCAAGGCCAGCATCAGGGCGTAAAACACCCCATGGACCAGATGCGACAACCGCTTCTCCCAAACGGGATAATCGCCGGGCAACGCCGGCGGCTTGTGGCCGATCCGCCATAACAGGCGCAAGGAAGCCAGACCGAGCACTGTGATACCGAGGGATTTGTGCAGGTCGATGACCGGCCGCACCATCCCATCGGGCAGGTCGTCAACCATCCAGATCAACAGGAAATTACCGACCATCAGCAGGGCGACCAGCCAATGCAGGATCACCGCGGTCTTGGTGTATCGTTCAACTGCCCCCATATGAGCCTCTCATCTTGCTCGAGTCTGGAAAGATATGGTGAGCCTGTTCAATTTGACCAATGCCCTGCAGGCAGCTTCGCCACGTCTGACCCGACGGCCGACGCCGCTGGCGAGCCTGCTGATCACCTTGTTCATCTATGGCAGCTGGGCGGTACTGCTGTCGCGCGCCTTCCTGACCCCTAATGTTTTCGCCTGGTCGATCGGCATCGTCTATATCGCCTATGATACGTTGCAGCTGATTTTTGTCGCCGCGCGAACGCTGACCATGGGCGCCCCGGTAACGCCTTCGACGGCTGCCCGGGTCAGCGCGACCGTGGTGGTCGCCGCCTATAATGAGGCCAGGGTGCTGATCAAGACGATTGACGCGCTGATGGCCCAGGAGCCAAAGCCGGAACAGATCATTCTGGCCGATGACGGATCGGATGACGGCACGGCGGCGCTCTTGAGCGGCCATTACGGTCTGGAACGCCCGGCGCTCGGCGCTCTGAGTTCTGCCGGAGCGGTTGCGCCGCCACTCCGCTGGCTGCTCTTGCCGCGCGGCGGCAAGGCGAACGCCCTTAACGCCGCCCTGCTTGTCAGTAGCGGTGATATCGTGCTGACTGTGGATGCCGATACGCTGCTCGCGCCCGGCGCCCTCTCGGCGATGCGGGATGCCTTCGCCGCCGACCCCCATTTGCGGGCGGCGGGTGGCTTGCTGGCGCCGATCTGCGATCGCAGCCTGAGCGGAAGACTATTCCAATATTTCCAGACCTATGAATATCGCCGTAATTTCATCGCCCGCTTCGCCTGGGCGCGCAGCGATTGTCTGCTGCTGATCTCAGGCGCCTTCGCCGCTTACCGCCGGGACGCGATCCTGGCGATCGGCGGCTTTGACGCGGCCAGTCTGGTCGAGGATTACGAACTGACCCACCGCCTGTACCGCTTTGCCGGCGAGCGGGGCGAGCCCTGTCATGTCCGCATCATCGCCGCGGCGCAGGCGCGGACCGATGCGCCGGCCCGGCTGATGAGTTTTCTGCATCAGCGCCGCCGCTGGTTCGCCGGCTTTCTGCAGACCCAATATTGGAACCGCGACATGACCGGCAATGGCCGCTTCGGCGCCGTCGGGCGATTGATGCTGCCGGTCAAGCTGGTCGACAGTTTCCAGCCGATCTATGGTCTGTCGGCCTTTTTCCTGCTGCTCTATTTCCTGATTGACGGCGAAGCAAAGCTGGCCGGCGCCGCGCTGCTCATCATGACCGGCAAAATTGCCCTCGATCTGGCCTTTCATCTGTGGTCGCTGGCGCTCTATCGCCGCTGCTCGGGCGATCCGCACCGGATCAATTGGTGGCAGGCTGCCCTCGCGGTGCTGGTCGAACCGTTCAGTTTCCAGTTGCTGCGGCACAGCGCCGCCACCTGGGGTTGGCTCGTCTTTCTGACCGGCAGCCAAAGCTGGGCCAACCAGCAGCGACACGGTCTTCTGACGATCAATTCCCCCGCAGAGCCTCCACAACCGGCCGCCTGACGGCGCGGAGAGCGGGAAACAGGCCGCCGATCAGACCGATCAGGGCGGCCCAGGTGATGCCGACCAGGGCCAAAGCCGGCGTCACGGTCAAGTGGAACACGACCTGGGTGAAATTGCCGCTGAGCGTGTTCACCGCATTTCCATTGAAAAACAGCCAGGCAAGGCCGGCGCCGATCACCGCGCCGAGCAGGCTGAGCAGCAGCGCCTCGATGAAGACCGAGATCAGAACGGGAGTCGCGCCGAAGCCGATGGCACGCAGGGTGGCGATCTCGACCGTTCGGGTACTCACCGCGGAATACATGGTGTTCAAGGCGCCAAACAGGGCGCCGACTGCCATGATCCCGCCGACAACGTAACCAACGAACGTAAGCAGCGTGCCCAATTGCTTGGACAACTCGGCATAATATTCGTTCTCGCGCTTTACATCGACCGACAGGCGGGGATCGCTGGTCAGAAACGCACGAAACCTGTCGAAGGAAGATACATCCTCCAACTGCACCGTGACGCTCTGGAAAAGATTGCGGCGATAGGCGGCGAGCACCTGTTCGCTGTCGGCGATGACCTCCGAGGCATGGCTGTCCGGGCTCTCGAAAACGCCGACGACGGTCCAGTCGCTGTCGCGGAAGGCGATTTTCCGGCCGAGTTCGATGCCGCTGAATTGCTGCTGTGCGCTTTGACCGACGATGACCTCGCGCAGGCCGGGTTGATAGAGTCGCCCGGCAATCAGTTTGATCTCCGGCCGCAGCTCGGCGTCACGCGGACCGACACCGCGCAGGGTCACATTGGCGGTGGTGCCGCCCTGACGCAAGGGCAGGGAAAGGATCGCCACCACATCGTCTGAGGTGATGGCATGGCCGGAGGGATCCTTCTTGACGCCGGGCGCATCGTCGATGGTCTGGGCGGCCTCGCGGCTCAAGGTGCTCGACAATTCCGCCTGGGAACCGCCGCGGAGCACAATGGCGCGGTCGGCGCGGCCGGTGCGGTTCATCGTCTCGTTAAATCCCTGCGCCATGGCCAGTACCGAGATCAGCACGCCGACCACACCGGCGATGCCGACCACAATCACCAGGGATGCCCCCCAGCGGCGCGGGATCGAGGCGAGATTGAGCAGTGAGATGGCGACGATCTGGTCAAACATTCTCAACGCCCCCGCAAACTGTCGACGATGGCGAGCCGGCCAACCTTGAGCGCCGGCGGCAGCCCGGTCACCACCGCCAGCAGGATGGCCAGAGCGACGCCAAGCAGGATCACCTGACCGGGCAATTCGGCCACACCGATAAAGGTCTTCATCGCCGGGAAGGCCGCCGAGGCGGCGGCCAGACCGAGCAGCGCGGCCGTCACGCAAAGCAGCAGGGCCTCCCCCAGGACGAGGGCCAGCACGCCGCCATCGGTGAAGCCCAGAGTCTTCAGCACGGCGAAATCAGGGATCCGCTCGCTGATCGACTGCATCATGGTATTGCCGGTCAGAAACAGCAGCGCGAAGAAAACCGCACCGATGATCGCGCTGACGATGAAATTGATATCGCCGAACTGCTTGAGGAAGGATTGGGAGAATTCCTTCTCATTCTGCGTCTTGGTCTCGTCGGTGGAATTGGCAAACAGGGCGTCGATCTGTTCGGCGATCCGGCCGCCTTGGCTGACATCGGCCAGGTGGACGATGTACCAGCCGACCGTGCCTTTGCCGAAGGAGCGCGCCTCGTCGAAATATTTGTAATTGAAATAGAGCGCGTTGGTCTGATTGCGATCGGCCGGCCAATCGAAAATGCCGACAATATCGAAATCCCAGTCGCCGCTGCCGCCGGGATGGGTCCAGATCGCCGATTTCAGGGGCACATGGTCGCCGATCTTCCAGCCATATTTCTGTGCCGCCTCGACGCCGACAATGGCACCGGTGCGGGTCTTGATCATCGCCTCGACCTGGTCCGGCGGCAGCAGCATCTCGGGATAGACGGTCATGAAACGCCCGATTTCGATGGGGTAGGACGGCAGAAAATTCTTCGGTTCCTGGTAGTAACCGCCGAACCAGTTGGCGAAGGAGACCGCATCGACGCCCGGCACCGCCTCGATCTGGGTCATTTGCGCGATCGGCAGGGATTCCGTGAAGCTGACCCGGCTCTGGACATAGAGCCGGTTCAATTTACTGGCCTCGACGCCGTGGCTGAAAGCGGCATTGACGCCTTGCAGCAGTCCGAACAACAGAAAGGCGATGGTCACCGACGCCAGTGTGAGCAGGGTCCGCGTCCGTTTGCGCCACAGGCCGGACCACAGCAGCGGAAAATATTTCACAGCCTGGCCTCGGGTTCGATCAGCATGCCCTTGTCGACATGCACCTGTCGGCTGGCATAGTCGGCAGCCTTCTGATCATGGGTGACCATCACGACGGTCTTGCCCTGGTCGCGGTTGAGGGTCTGCAGCAGGGACAGGATCTCGTCGGCGGTCTGGCGGTCGAGGTCGCCGGTCGGTTCGTCGCACACCAGCAAAGTCGGGTCGGCGACCAGCGCCCGGGCGATGGCGACGCGCTGCTGCTGGCCGCCCGACAATTCGTTGGGGCGATGTTTGCGACGATCGCTCAATCCGACGATCTCAAGCGCGGTGGCGACATGACTTTTGCGCTCCGCCTTGCCGAGATTGGTCAGCAGCAGGGGCAACTCGACATTGCGCTCGGCGGTCAGGCCAGGCATCAGATTATAGAATTGGAAGATGAACCCGATATGGCGCGATCGCCAATGAGCGAGCGCGCTGTTGGACAAATGATCGATCCGTTCGCCGCAGACTTCGACCGTGCCAGCATCAGGCCGGTCGAGACCGCCGATCAGATTGAGCGCGGTGGTCTTGCCGGATCCACTGGGTCCCATGATGGCGAGAAATTCGCCGGCTGGCACATCGAGATCGAGGCCGGACAGGACCTCGACGCTCTCCTTGCCGCGGCGATAGGCCTTGATCACTTTTTGCAGGCTGACCGAATTTTCCATGGCTTCCCCCCTTTAATTTGTCTCGGCGCGGCGGATCACCGTCCCGTCGCTCAATCGGCTCAGATCGCCGACAGCCACCGTTTCGCCAGCGGCCAAACCCTGCAGGACAGACTGTTCATGACCGGTCTTCGCCCCAAGCATCACGGTCCGCTGTTCGACCCGCTCGCCCTTGATGACGAAGACGCTGCCGTGATCCCCCCTCCCGCTGGTCGCCCTATCCGGGACAAGTACACCTTTCGGGGCCGCGCTGACCGTCCCGGCCGGTTTGGCGAGGAAAGCGACCCGGGCGCCCATTTCCGGCAGGATACGCGGATCCTTCTGCTTGAAACCGACGCGTACCTTTACCGTCGCCTTGGACCGGTCGGCGGTCGGAATGATGGCGATCACGGTCGCGGGGATCAGCCAATCGGGATAGGCGTTGAGGCGGACCGTGGCATCCTGACCGGGAAAAGTGCGATCGATGAAGCTCTCGCTGACATCGACCTCGACCTCCAGACTGTCCATATCCACCAGGGTGCCGATCCCGGTGCGGGTGAAACCGCCGCCCGCCGAGAGGGGCGAAACCACCTCGCCTGGCTGCGCCGCCTTGACCGTAATGACGCCGTCATAGGGCGCGCGCACCACGGTATCTTCCTGGTTGCGCTCGGCGACCTTGAGAGTCGCCGCCGCGACCGCGACACCCTGTTCGGCGACTTTCACCGCTTGGTCGGCTTCGTCATATCTGGCGCGTTCGGCATCGAGATCGGCGCCGCTGACCCAACCCTTGCGGTTGAGATCCTGGCTGCGCTGAAAAATCGGCATCTCGTCGGTCAAGGCGACCTTCGCGGCGGTCAGATTGGCGGTCGATTGGTTGACCTGCGCCTGCGCCTGGACCAGGGCCGCATGGATATTGCTGTCATCGAGCCGCGCCATGATCTGGCCGCCGCTGACATGCTGGCCTTCCTCGATCATGATTTCGGTGACCCGGGCGGTGATTTTGGCCGCCACGGTCGCCTGGCGGCGCGCCACCACATAGCCGGAGGCGTCAAGTGCCGCGGCCGGCGCGACCTCATCGGCGGCACGCGCGACGGCGAAGCCGACCGGAACCGCGCCCGGCGTCCGCGAAACCCAGGCGGCGGTACCGGCAGCGATGAGCACGGCAAGACCGCCGATAAACCAAGGCCACCGACGAGCGCGCCGCTTCGTGCCATTGGCGCGGTCAAGTTTCAGCTTCTGCAGCAGATCCGACTTGTCACTCATCCCCACCCGTCAATCGTTATTTTCCCCGTCTTGGTTTCAGCTTATCATTGTCCCATGACAACCGAAATCTATAGCTGCAAGGAAGGCCAATCCCTCAAACAGGGGAAGCTTGACTATGCGGCGGACATCACGACCAAGGCCGAAGCCGAGGCCGACGCACTGCGGCGTTGCGCGAGAGATCCCAGCCTGAAAAAGATCGCTTACTACAAGCTATCGGCCGACGGCGACTTCCGTGTTTTCTATTCCTATACCAATTCCAGCCCCAAATCCGCCTCGCTACGCGCCCCCGCTACGGCGAAATCGCTTACCGCCAATCAAACAAAAGCAAAAAAGACGGCAAAAAGGGGGCTTTGGGTCAGGCTCAAAGGCGCCCTCGGACTTTAGCGGGGGCTCTTGGTCACCTCACCAGGGAGGCAAGGTGATCGATCACATCGCGGCGAACCTGCTCGGGGGCGATGTCGCGCAGAGCGCGGCTCAGGGCCGAGACGCTGCGGCGAAGCTCATAGAGTTGATCGAGCAGCGACAGGACGATTGGAATGGCCGAGTCATTGACATCCATCTCGTGGCGCAATTGTCCGATCAGGCGGGCACGCGCCAGATCGATCTCATGGAAAAGAATGGCCTCGGCGGAAAGATCGGGGCGCAGCCAGTCGCGGGCGATCCAGTCCTCGAGCTCAGGGCGCGTCACGCCGCCCAGTTCTGAGACGGCCAGCTCGATGGTAATCATGATGCATCCTCCGCTTGCTTCGGCTGTTCATCGCGCTTCAGCGCGGCACGATCCTGTTCCGCCAGGTTGAGCGCGGCCCGATCACCGAGAAATTTCTCCAGCTCGGGATCAACCGGTCCCAGCATCACTCTGAGGCGGACCAGAAGATCCCCGGCGGCCAGTCCGCCATGGGCCGGCACACCGCGCCCGCGCAAACGAAGCAGCGTGCCGCTCTCGGAATGCTTCGGCACCTTCAGCCGCACCGATCCCTTCGGCGTCATGACGTCGATGCTGGCGCCAAGCACGGCATCGGCCAGATCCACCGGCAGCTCGAGCGCAATGTCCTGTCCATCGCGGGTGAAATAGTCGTGCGGCGAGATGGAAATTTCGATCAGCGCGTCCCCATCAGGACCGCCATTCCGACCGCCATCGCCCTGACCGCGCAACCGAAGGATCTGTCCGCCGATCGTGCCCGGCGGTATCTTGACATCCAGGGTTCTGCCATCCGGCAGGGTCAGGCGGCGGGTCGCGCCATTGACCGCGTCCAGGAAGGACGCGGTCAGACCATAATGCCGATCCTCGCCGGATCTGGGGCGCGGTCCGGCCTTTGATGCCCCCCGATGGAACATGGAGCCGAACATGGCCTCCAGATCGTCTGGACTCCATCCCGCCGAGGCGCCGTCCTCGCCACCATAACGGCGACCCGACTCGCCGTCAGCATAGGACCGGTAGGACGGTTGATGGGCAGCGGGCTGTCCGCCGCCATCGATTTCCCCGCGATCGAACTGATCGCGCTTGGCCGGATCGGAGAGCAGCTCGTTGGCGGCCGACAGGGTCTTGAACCGTTCCTCGGCCTTGGCGTTGCCGGGATTGAGATCGGGATGGAATTTCTTGGCCAGCCGCCGATAGGCAGCGCGAATATCATCCTGACTGGCGGTTTTCGGCACGCCAAGAGTTTCGTAAGGGTCGGCCAAAGGGTCAGTCCTCCGCCCCAAAGCATAGGGGATCGGCGGGAGCCCTGAGAGGTTCGGAAACCACTCAGCTGGCCGGCGGGACGGCTGGCCGGATCAGCGAAACAGAAAGTAATAAATGATATAGAACCACCCGAGGATACCATCGATGATGGCCCAGATGATCGAGTGATTGGCGCCCCAGGAAAGCGCGACGGCAATCAGGGTTCCGAGACCGAAACCGGACGATATGGCTGTGGTGTTGTTCATTTGTTTCCTGACTGGCGATTTTCGCATGGGTCTGCCTAGGCGATACTCTGCCCTGCTCGACAGTAGGGGATCGCTCCCTGCGACACCAGGGTCGGAAACTACTGAGACGGACCGGGAATAATATTGACCTTGGTAGGCGCGTCCGAAATAATCGACCGCAGTGTCGCTCGCCTCGTGCGCTCCCGACGGGCACTGACCGTGACAAAATCGGGGAATGGCATGAAGAAAATCATTTTCAGCTTACTGCAGCCCGCAACCGTCGCGCTGATCGTTTTGTTTTGGGCCCTAGCCCCCGAGTCATTGACCGAGAATCCGACCACCGCGCTCGTCTCGGTGGTGATCACCCTCGCGTTCGTGCAGGCGCTCGAATGGATCAACGAGCGCCATGCCGGCTGGCGCTTGACTCGCCGCGAGTTTTTTACCGATTTCTTCTATGTGACGCTGGGCTTTACCGTCATTGATTTTCTCTCGAAGCATTTGGCTGAAAACCCGCTGAAAGCAACCAAAGACGCGCTTGGCATTACGACCCTGTGGGCTATGCACCTGCCTTTTGTCTTGCAGGTTGCCCTGATCATATTCCTGATTGAATTCGGCCAGTACTGGATGCACCGGCTGATGCACAATTCTTTTTTGTGGTGGTCACACGCGCCCCATCATCACATTACGCAATTGAATGCGATGAAGGGTGCGGTGGGTAACCCGACCGAGCTGTTCCTGATCAGTCTCAGCGTGGTTGCGCTGTTTGATCTGCCGCTCAGCGCCATATTCTGCGCGGGGAACATCCTCACTGCGGTGCCCGCCTTTGCTCACGCCAATGTGCGTTTCGACCCACCCCGCTGGTACTCGTTCTTTTTCACCACGGTCGAGCATCATAGCCTTCATCACACGGTGCGCTACGAGGATACCCGCTGCAATTACGCCAATTCGCTGATTTTATGCGACAGAATGTGCGGCACCTTCCGCGATGGCGAAGCGGAAGTGGTCGGCCAGGACGAACGCAAAAGACTGTCGATCTGGGAACAGTTCACCTTCCCGCTCCGGCCGTTGATCGCAATGATCAAAGCGAGGCAGGGACAGTCTGCGGCCGTCTGACCCTTGGCAAATCACGCCATCCTGTGGTCAAATTCGACCAGATTGCAGCCCGCCTTAAGGTCCGCGAAATGCCAAAGCAGTCCTCTGGCGGGCGACGGCATCAGACCGGACATGACCCATTTCGGACTTCCACAATGGCTTATCTCGGGCCTATTTACCGAGACAACTCTCGTCTATCCGCAGCGTGACGATCAGGCCCTCTTCCGGCCACTCAAACGCAATGGAGCCGCCTAAGCTCGTGGAAAGTGCACGTTGTACCATTTTGCTCCCGAAGCCCGACTTCGCAGGCGGAGCCACGACCTTTGGGCCACCGCGCTCGACCCAAAGGATGGCCAATTCCGCTTCGCCGGCGTGAGTGACCGCAGATACATCAAGGGTCCCGTCACTCCCGGAGAGAGCACCATATTTGAGCGAATTAGTTGCGAGTTCATGAATCACCAATGCCAAGGCGGTCACGGCCTGCTCTCCGACGCCTAATCTGGGCATTGAGATGCGAACGCGGTGTTTTTCGTATTCGCCGCCTTCATAGGGTGACAGCAGAACAGAGAACAGGTCACCCAGTAAGGCAGTCTTCGTTTCGCCTCCAGCAGTAGGTCGGACCAGATCATGGGCACGCCCGAGCCCTATCAGACGGTCCGAGAGGTCGCTTACCATGTCCTTGGTCGTCTTCGCAGACCTCCCAGAGAGGAGAGCCAGTCCCGCCGCTATCTGCAAGAGATTCTTCACTCGATGAGTCATCTCCTCCGCAAGCAACTGGTTGGCTTCCTCGGCCTGCTTCCGCTGCGTTACATCGAGAAAGACCCCGAACATAATTTTCTCGGCGATTCCTTCATCGTTTCCCTGGCCGCGAGAGGAAATCCAGCGAATTTCGTTCTCTAACTGGATACGAAAATCGATCTCAAAGGTTCCGAGCGTTCGCCTTGTCGCCGCGAAAGCGTTCCTCACTCTCGATGAGTCCTCAGGGTGGATATGGGATGATAATTCCTCGAATGTTACATGTTTTTTTTTGGCCTGCCCCCACATGTCACGGGCAAGTTGATCCAACGCGATCTCGTCGGTATCGACGTTCCACCGCCACAGGCCGACCTCGGCAGCCGACATGGCAGATTTTAATTGCCCGGTATTCCAGGCAAGCCGAGACGGCATTGAACAAATCTCCCGAGTAGCCCGGACCAATCTCCCCTCCGTTAGGTAGCGCTGTGACGGCCAAATGCAACTGAACCCAACCGGCCACTCCTGGCCCGGCGGCTAGACACGGAACCAAGAACGATCGCAGCTCGCTATGACCTGAAGACCGCGCGTGTTGCCGTCGACCTCAGCAACGGCTGTACTTTTGCATTTCCGCCTCACGCTGTTGAGGGCCTCGGTGAAGCCGACGACCGAGAACTCGGGGAAGTCGAAGTGCTTGGGGTCGGATTCGGACTCGCATGGGAAAGTCGCGACGTGCATGTCTCACTCGGCGGGCTGATGGCAGGCATCTTTGGAACGAAGTCATTCATGGCGCGCCGGGCAGGCGCTGTATCATCTGTCGCTAAGACAGCCGCAGCGCGTAGAAATGGCGCAGAGGGTGGCCGGCCTCGTAAAACGGCAGCGGCAAAATGACGACACGGTTCGATGGGGCCGGTTTTGACCCGTTGCTGTCATTCTGGGTTGTGAACATTAACGACTTAAAAGATTATGCGTTCTTTTATGGGTTGAATCTTGGCGGGTGAAATTGTCGCAGTTTCGGTTTTTCGTATTTTTGGTTTTTAGCCTTTCGGTCGTCGAACTTAAAAGCGCACAGGCGGGCGAACCCTTTCAGATCGAGCACAGTACGGTCGTTCCAATCGAGTCAAAGCTGCTCGGGCGCCGCTACGAAGCCTATGTGAAGACCCCGCCCGGCTATGACGCTCCAGAAAATCGCAGTCGGACCTATCCAGTGCTTTACATGACGGATGGCGCCTACACATTCCAGGTCGCGTCTGCCATCACGATGGTGCCGTTCAACCATAACCGCCTAAAGCAGTTCATCATCGTAGGTATTTCTAATACGGTGAATGAAGATCCTGCCGCGGCCCGTAGACGCGATCTGACTCCATGGGTCATGGAGAAATACGGGCAGACCGGCGAATCTGCCAAATATCTGGAATTCCTGAAGAGGGAACTGATCCCCACCGTCGAGAACAAGTATCGGATCGATCCAGATAGGCGTGTTTTATCCGGGCAGTCCCTCGGCGGATCTTTCGGCCTATGGGTAGCCTTCACGGAACCGAGCCTATTCGGCTCCTATGTCCTGACCAGCCCGTCGATATGGTGGGCGAAACACGCCCTCCTCGACGTCGAAGCCAACTATGCCCGCAATCACAAAGATTTGAAGGCCAAAATCTTTTTGGCGGTTGGGCAAATGGAGCGGCCCGGCGAGTGCCAGACCTGTACGGCCGACATGGCCGGCGGCGTCGAGACTATTGCACAGCGCCTGCGCTCACGGAAATACCCCAGCCTGCAGCTCAAGAGCGAGGTGACCGCTGGCACTTATCATGAAACAACATTTCCAATTGGCCTAACCAAAGGGCTGCAGTGGCTATTTCTCGGTCCGGGTGATTAACGTCAATTCTGCATATGGCTTGCTGCCAAACCCGTTCTATAAGGCGGCCACCTCTGGTATAGTAGGATTCAATCCTATTGCTTCGGTGGAGGTACAATTGCGCTCGACGCAACAATTCAGCATCACTTTGCCCAATGAGATGGCGGAGGCCGTCAAAGCCAAAGTCGCGACGGGGGAGTATGCTACAGAGAGCGAAGTGATTCGTGATGGATTGCGCACATTGCTCGCCCGTGATCGCGCCGTGGAAAGTTGGCTAAGGGATCAGGTCGGTCCGGCGTATGACGCTATCAAAGCGGATCCGACGCGCGCCGTTTCCATGGATCATGTGCGGGCCAGACTGGCGGACGAACATCGCAAAGCCACCTTGAAAAGGTGACTTCCTATGGCGTCATTTTCACGCCCGAAGCTGATGAGCAACTTGTTGCGCTCTATCGCAGCATCGCGATAGCCTCATCCCCCGAGGTTGCCCAGCGTTATGCTCTTGCAATTGTTAAATATTGTGAGGGATTGAGCACATTTCCACTGCGGGGCAAATGTCGTGATGACATCCGCCCGGGAATCCGAATTACCAATTTTCGCAGGCGGGTCGTGATCGCCTTTACCGTCGATTTCGAACTGGTTTCCATCGTTGGTGTGTTTTACGGCGGCCGAGACTACGGAACCGCCTTGCAATCCAGCCTGCTATTGTAAGTCCATCCTGGCTCAGGCGATACAATTCCATTGGGAAATACCCATCTCCGGCACGGGGTGAAAATGTAGATATTCAATGAATAGATGTAGGAGCTCAATGACCGCAGATGGCCCAAAGACGACGTTCGCGATCTCATGTTCCTAAACTCTCATCTGACGGTGGGCTCTCGCTTCGGTCGTGCTGCGCGGCTGATCGACTCCGAGTTCGTTTCTGCTTCTTGAGTCAAATCGATGGCGGCCAAAATGGTTTTTGCGATAGAGTAGTGAATTGTCACTACTAGGAGTGCGCAGACATGCCCGATGGAATTGTGAGCGCGACTGAGGCAAACCGTCAGTTCTCTCGGTTGCTGCGCGATGTCGAGAGCGGCGCGCGCGTGACCATTACCAAAGACGGGCGGCCGGTGGCCATCCTTACGCCTATCGAAACGGACAAGCGAGACATCTCGTCGAGCGCGTTGGAACGCTTTCAAGCACTCCTTGTTGCCGGGCTTCCAATTGGGTTTACTGGAGGCTTGGACCGCGACGCCCTTCATCGCCGATGATAGCGGCGATTGATACGAATGTGCTGATCTATGCGGTCGACTGCGTTTCCGATCGCCGCAAGCACGAAATTGCCGCCGATTTGTTGAGTAGATTGGCCGCCGCTCGCCGAGGACTTCTCCCGCTTCAGGCTCTGACAGAATTCTATGCTGTCGCAATCCGCAAGAGCGAAGTCGCGCCGACCGAGGCGGCGGATTTTGTTGAGGCATTGGCTGAGGTTATGCCAGTTCGGGAAGCGAGCTTGGCCGACGCTATCGATGCTATGAGAGTGCATCGCGATCATGGCGTATCATTCTGGGATGGTATGCTTTGGTCGGTGGCGCGAAGATCGGGGGCTCGCATCATCTTGAGCGAGGACTTCCAGGACGGACGGGTCCTGGAGGGAGTGCGCTTCGTTAACCCTTTCGCTGTCGCGAATGCCGCCGTACTGGCCGAGATTGTGGGGAATTGACCCCAAGCTGACTCTCGCTCTCTTCGTTGCCGTTCCGCGCGGTTGACGATGATTTCTCCTTTGACGTGTAGTAGTGATGCCGAGAGAGCTATGCCATCAGATGGAAAACCGCTTCGCGCTATTTACGGTCGCGGACAAAGGGGGCTTGGTGCCGGTCGTCTTCAGATCTGGAAGTTATCGATTTTTCTTCTACAGCGATGAAGGAAGACCACGCGAACCGCCGCACATCCATGTGCGGCAGGGCTCGGATGAAGCCAAGTTCTGGCTGCAGCCTGACGTTGGTTTGGTCTAGAATGACGGCTTTAATGCTCGAGAACTTAACCGCCTGCAAAGGCTGGTCGAAGACCACCGCGATGAACTCGAAAGGGCATGGCATGACTATTTCGCCTAAGGAACTCCGTTTCGACGAAGACTACATGTGGGTCGGGCTGACTGATGGTCGCACAGTGGGAGTACCTTTGGCGTGGTTTCCCCGCCTGCTCCACGCGTCGCCAGAGGACCGCGAGAATTTCGAATTGAGCCACCGCGGCATTCATTGGGAATCTCTGGACGAGGATATTTCAGTCGATGGTATCCTAGCCGGCCGCGGCGACCAGACCAGATCTCGAAATACGGCTGCGTGAAACCATTTCCTCGCGCCGTCTCGAACGGTGAGTTCAAAGGATAGGTTAGCCCGCAGACGACCCAAAGGGGGCAGTCGCGACCTTGTTGATTGGGCTAGATAGCCCGCGTAGCACTCTCTCGTCAAGATTGCCGTCGGCTCACTTCACTAAA
>Ga0116226_10000556_pt1 | contig 31955 bp, 27 predicted proteins | sample S1TSphfallax_FD_89692 | JGI IMG/M metagenome (GOLD analysis project Ga0116226, IMG submission 89692) | Host-associated microbial communities from peat moss isolated from Minnesota, USA - S1T2_Fa - Sphagnum fallax MG | ecosystem: Host-associated > Plants > Peat moss > Unclassified | place: USA...
GGCATGTATGCGGCGCGTCTTCTTTATGCGGAGATCGGCAACGAGGTGGCGCGCCGAGGTTTCGACTCGGTGACTCAACGTGCCGTGGTGCCGTGGCAGCGCAAGGCGCGCATTCTCGCGGATGCGGCACGTGCCGCGCAGCGCCGGCCACCGCCGGTGGTGGCGAGGGATGAATTGGCCGAGAGCGCCTTCCTGCTCGATAGCTTCTCACCGGCCGCGCTGCCTGCCCCGGTGACGATCGCCGCAGCGACGAGCACCGCCGAAACGCCGCGCGAGCGCGCGCGCTGGCCGCGCGTGGAGGATCGTGTCATCTGGCTGGTGGATTTGTTCGAACGGCTGGAGCGGCGGGACCGCGCCGGCGCGGGCGCAGATACACTGGAAGTTTCCCAGGAGCCGGTGTCCTAGAAGAGCGTACGCGGCATGCGAAAGGGCAGCAGACATTGCACCCAGCGCGAACGGAACCGGTCGAGATCCAGGCTTTCATGCACGGCCTCGCCGGCTGTCCCGGCGAGGTGGGTCGAGAGAAGCGAGCGGCTGTAGAAAGGCGCATCCTCGAGGGTTTGCACGACCCGCGCGCCGTGTCCGGCATCGGCACGGGTCTCGCGATGCACTCGCCAGCGCGTGGCCGGCAGGCTGACCAACGGCGGCGGCTCGAGCGCTCTCACCCTGCCTTGCGCGTCGAAGGACAGCGCCAGAGCGCGCGGCGCGGCGCCGCGCTCCTCCACGTCGTAGAGCACCACGGTTTCCCGCGCGTTGCAGGCACGGGACCAGGTCCAATAACGAAACGCGTTCTCCAAGGGTTCACTGCCCGCATTGGCATCGACATAGGCGATGCCGCTCCAAGTCAACGCCGGGTCGCGCAGCGTGACCTCGATGTGCGCTCGCGGCGCGAACGGCGTCCAATGATGCCGACCGGCCGTGTCGAGACGAAAGCTGCGCGTACCCAAGGCCAATGGTTTGACGCGGATGGTGCCGCGAATCCGTCGCGGTATCGGCGCGCAGACCTCATCGATGCTGATGTGCATGCCATCCCCGGACCATTCGAGCGAGCTCGGCCCCACCGAAAAATGCGCGGCATCACGGTTGAGGTGCGCCCTGCCGCGCTCGGTCATGGACCAACGCGCCGCGCGCGGCCCGTACAGCGCGACGTTGAGCGCGCAATGGTTCGCGGGATCGGCGCCGCCGCGTCGCCGGCGCCACGCGTAGTAGGGCGAAAAGACGCTGCCGACGAAGGCGATCAACGTCAGCCCGTGCCGGCCATCGGTGCTCAACGCGTCGAGGTACCACCAGGCATAGCCGCCGCGCGGGACCGGCTGGTCGAAACGCAATCCGCCATGATCGTAGCTGCCGCCAGCCGCCCCGAGGTGGCCGCCATCGGAATCCCCGGACCCGGATGCGTGCTGCCGCCCGCGAGGTACAGGCCCGGAATCCTGCTGCGCGAGCCCGGTCTCGTGAATGAGGCTCTCCAGCCGTGGGAAGCCGGACCATAAAGCGCGCCCCCCGTCGCCGGAAACAGCCGGTGAAAGTCGGCGGGCGTGGTCACGGTGATCCGCTCGGGATTCCGCTCCACGCTGAGCCCAAAGCTCGTCAACAATTGGAAAAGACGGTTTTCGCATGACTCGATCTCCGCGTGGTTGAACTCGTGGCTGTCGCCGCTGGCCGGAGCGTTGATGAGAAAGAACAGCCGCTCGGCCGAGCCCGGCGGCGGCGAGGCATCCACACGGTCCTGTGCGCAAGCATAGATCGTCGGCGAACGCGGCACTTGCCTGCGGGAAAAAATGGCGTCGAATTCCGCTTTGTAGTCGTCGCTGAAGAACACCGTGTGATGCGCGAGTGGAAAACCGTCGGTGCGCGCCACCGTGTTCCAAGTGATGGCGGAGAGACTGCGCGACGCCACCGGGGTGGGCGCTACCGCGCGGGCGGCGGACGGCCCGAAAAGGCCCGTGGCCAGCGCATTGTTGTCGGCATTGCACACGACCGCATCCACCTCGAGGCGCTCACCGGCCGTGGTCGTGACCGCGCTCACCCGATGCTTGGCAACCTCGATGGAACGTACTTCGATCCCGTACCGCAGCGTGGCACCGCGCCGCGCGGCAAGGGCCGCCATCTGCTCCACCAATCGATGCATGCCGCCGTCGACATACCAGACGCCCGCCTGCTCCACATGCGCGACGAGCATGAGGGTCGCCGGCGAGCTGAACGGTGAGGATCCACAATAGGTGGCGTAACGGCCGAACAACTGGCGCAGCCGCGGATCGGCGAAATACTCATGCACCGCCTGCCATAGGGTCAGGAACGGCTTGATGTTCCAGAGATCGGGCAAACCGCCAAGGCCGATGCGCTGCATGAGTTGCAGCATCGTCGGGCGTGAGGCGCGCATGAAAGAGTGATCGAGGGTGGTGTAGATGCGTCGCGCATGGGCGGCGAACGCGGCGAAGGCGCGCGCCTCGGCGGCCCCCGAAAAATCACCAATGGCGTCGATCGAGCGGCTAACGTCGGCGAAAAGATCCAAATGCTGGCCGGCCGTCCAGGCATGTCGGGCGAGCACGTGGGCCGGCTTCAAAGTCACCCGGCTGTCCAGGCTGTCGCCCGCGTCGGCGAACAGCGCATCGAACACCGTGCGCAGGGTGAAGACCGATGGACCGGCATCCAAGCGCAGACCGTTGATGGGAACTTCGCGCATTTTGCCACCCGGCGCTGCAGCTCGCTCGAACAGGGTGACTTCGCAGCCCTGACGGGCGAGGTCGATGGCGGCGGCAAGGCCGGCGACGCCGGCGCCGATCACCGCAATGCGCGGGCTGGCCATCGCCCCCTGAAATTCGTTGACTGAACTCATGGTCAGTGTCTATATTACCTGACAGTTCAGATTGACAAGCGATATTTACACTAGTGAACAAAGGGGCGCCTGTGGATTCTACGACCCGGATCGATCGCTCACTCGCCCAGGCCCTCGGCCTGGCTCGTGGTTCTGATGCGCCTCCGACGCTGGTGACGGCCATGCGTTATGCGGTGTTTCCCGGTGGCGCGCGTATCAGGCCGCGCCTCTGTCTGGCCGTGGCGCGCGCATGCGCCGAGGACGCTTTGGAGTTGTCAGCCGCTGCCGCCGGTGCGATCGAGCTGTTGCACTGTGCCTCGCTGGTCCACGATGATTTACCTTGTTTCGATGACGCGGCGACTCGCCGCGGGCGTGCTTCGGTACACAAGGCCTTCGGCGAGCGCATTGCGGTGCTGACGGGCGATGCGCTGATCGCGCTGGCATTTCAGGCTCTGGCCCGCGCGGCCGTGGCCGCACCGACCCGGCTCGTGGAGTTGGTAGGCATCATCGCCCGCTCCATCGGCGCACCGTCCGGAATCATCGCCGGTCAGGCTTGGGAGTGCGAGGCGCAGGTGGTGCTCGCGTCGTATCAGCGGGCCAAGACGGGCGCTTTGTTTGCCGCCGCTACGGCCGCCGGCGCCGCTGCGGCCGGTCATCAGGCATCGGCATGGCATTTATTGGGCGAACGTATCGGTGAGGCGTACCAGATCGCCGACGACATTCGCGATGTGTTTTCAAATGAGGCTGACTTGGGCAAGCCCACCGGGCGAGACCAGGCGCTCGACCGCCCCAATGCGGTCCACCGCTTAGGCGTCGGCGAAGCGGTCGCGCGACTGGAGGGCCTGGTGAAATCGGCCATCGACGTCATTCCGCGCTGTCCCGGTGCGGCGGATCTGAAGGCCCACATCCTGGGTGAAGCCGCCCGACTTCTACCTCGTGAACTGGCACGCCCGGCGGCTTGAGGAACGAGACCGTGTCTTGGACAGACCGCTACCTCGCCGTACGCGACCGGTGGTTGTCGAATCCAAAATTTCAGCGCTGGGCTGCGGCTTTTCCGCTCACCCGGCCCACGGCTAGAAAGCGGGCGCGGGCCTTGTTCGACGTCTGCGCGGGCTTCGTCTATTCCCAGATCTTGTTCGCCTGCGTGCGCTTGAAACTATTCGATGCCTTGGCGGAGGGGCCGCTCGGCGCGGCGGAATTGGCGACGCGATTGCAGGTGCCGCTCGATTCCACCGAACGCTTGCTCGAAGCGGCCGTCTCACTGCAACTGGTGGATCGCCGGCCGGGCGACCGATTCGGGCTGGGCAGTCTCGGCGCCGCCCTGGTGGGCAATCCGGCCGTCGGCGCCATGGTGGAGCATCACCGTCTCTTATATGCGGATTTGTGTGATCCGGTCGGGCTGCTGCGCGGTGAAGTGCGCGAAACCGAACTCGGCAAGTATTGGCAATACGCAAAAGGCAACACCTCACCGCGCCGCTCTTTGGAGGGCACGGAGAGCGGCGCTGCCGCCGCGGCGAATACTGCGGCTGCGACGGGTGAACGTGCCGATGACTACTCGGCGCTCATGTCCAATTCGCAATCATTGGTGTCGGCGGAAATTCTCGACGCCTATTCGCTCGCCAAGCATCAATGGCTGCTCGACGTCGGCGGCGGCGAGGGCGGCTTTCTCATCGAGGCTGGAAAGCGGCACAAGCATTTGAAGCTGCAACTGTTCGATCTGCCCGCCGTCGCGCAACGCGCGCGCGCGCGCTTCGCGAGTCTCGACCTCGCGCCGCGGGTTGAGGCCCGGGGGGGCGACTTTCTCACCGATCCGTTGCCGCAGGGTGCGGATGTCATTTCGCTCGTACGGGTCGTGCACGATCACGATGATGATGCCGTGATGGCGCTGCTGCGTGCGGCGCATCGCGCGTTGCCGGCGAGTGGCACGCTCCTTTTGGCGGAACCGATGATGGGCACGCCCGGTGCGGAACCCGTCGGCGATGCCTACTTCGGTTTCTATCTTCTGGCGATGGGTCAGGGTCGACCGCGCTCGCCCGAGACCCTGCATCGCATGTTGAGGACTGCGGGTTTCGATTCCAGCCATCTGTTGGGCACACATCAGCCTCTGCAAACCCGTTTGATCGTAGCTCGGAAGCCTCGTCATGAAAAAAGTGTAAAACTAAATTGACAGATCAAATAGTCAGAGTATTGTGACACTATGCGCATGAAGGGAAATTTAGCGGAGTCTCGGGGATGAGTTCACACGACAACACCCTAGCCGTCGTCTTGGAGAAGCCGGAACAGCTGGCGCTACGCCGGCTGGCCATGACCGCCGCCACCGAAGAGGATGTGATTGTCGATATGGAGTGGAGCGGGATCAGCACCGGCACGGAGCGACTACTCTGGAGCGGCCGCATGCCGCCATTTCCCGGTCTCGGCTACCCCTTGGTACCCGGCTATGAATCCGTGGGCCGCATCGTCGAGAGTGGCAGTCGCAGCGGCCGGCAACTGGGCGAGCGAGTCTTCGTACCGGGCGCCAAGTGTTATGGCGATGTCCGCGGCCTGTTCGGCGGCGCCGCCTCGAAAGTGGTGGTGCCCGGAGCACGCGTCACGCCCTTGGGCGATCGGTTGGCCGAGGAGGGCGTGCTGCTGGCGCTGGCGGCCACGGCCTACCATTCGATTGCGGCGCCGGGGTCCGTCTACCCTGAACTCATCATCGGTCATGGGGTGCTTGGCCGTCTGATTGCCCGACTCGTGGCCGTGCTGGCCGACCGCCCGCCCACGGTATGGGAGAAGAATCCGAACCGGGTCGACGGCGCGCTGGGCTACAGCGTAATCGCCCCCGAGGCCGATACCCGACGCGACTATCCGGCGATTTGCGAGGTCAGCGGTGATCCGACCATCCTCGACACGCTCATCCCGCGGCTTCGCGCCGGTGGCGAGATCGTGCTCGCCGGTTTCTATAGCGAGCCGCTGTCATTCACCTTTCCCGCCGCCTTCATGCGCGAGGCGCGCATCCGGGTCGCCGCCGAATGGCGCGATGCGGACATCATCGCGGTCAAGGCGCTGATCGACTCCGGCCGCTTGAATTTGGACGGATTGATTACTCATCGTCAGGAGGCAACCGATGCGGCGCAGGCGTATCGCACGGCTTTCACCGATCCGTCTTGTTTGAAAATGATCTTGGACTGGAGAGCACATTCATGAGCACCTCACTTGCCAATACCTCGGCGTTACGTTCCGAGCAGGCACGGCTACAAGCCCTGCGCGACGAGGCGGCCATCGAACCCGATGCCGTCGCCACCGACGCGCCGACCAAAGAGACGCAGGTCATTGCGATCTACGGCAAAGGCGGGATCGGCAAGAGCTTCGCGCTCGCGAACCTCTCCTACATGATGGCGCAGCAGGGCAAGAAGGTTCTGCTCATCGGTTGTGACCCGAAGAGCGACACCACGTCCCTGTTGTTCGGTGGGCGAGCGTGTCCCACCATCATTGAAACCTCGGCCAAGAAGAAGCTGGCCGGCGAACCGGTGCAAATCGGCGACGTCTGTTTCAAGCGCGACGGGGTTTTCGCCATGGAGCTCGGCGGCCCCGAAGTGGGGCGAGGCTGTGGCGGGCGCGGCATCATTCATGGCTTCGAATTGCTCGAGAAGCTCGGCTTCCACGAGTGGGGTTTCGACTACGTGTTGCTCGATTTCCTGGGTGACGTGGTGTGCGGCGGGTTCGGCCTGCCGATTGCCCGCGACATGTGCCAGAAGGTGATCGTCGTAGGCTCGAACGATCTGCAGTCCCTGTACGTGGCGAACAATGTGTGTTCCGCGGTGGAATACTTCCGCAAGCTCGGCGGTAACGTCGGCGTGGCCGGTTTGGTCATCAATAAAGATGACGGTACGGGCGAGGCACAGGCCTTCGCCGAGGCCGCCGGCATTCCCATTCTGGCGGCGATTCCGGCTAACGAGGATATCCGCCGCAAGAGCGCCAACTATGACATCGTCGGCCGACCCGGCACCATTTGGGGTCCGCTGTTCGAGCAGCTCGCCGCGAATGTCGCGACGGCACCGCCGCTGCGGCCAAAACCGCTCACCCAGGATCAGCTGCTCGGGTTGTTCAAGAGCGATGTGGTGGGCCGCAACGTCGTGCTCCAGCCCGCATCGCATGAAGACATGTGCGGCAGCTCGTTCGTCGAGAAGGCCACCCTCGAAGTGGTTTACGACACGGTCTGATTCATGAGCGCCAACCCCGTGATCGATAAAGCAGCAACCCAGTCCGATGGGCTGGGCTGCCATGCCGGCCAGAACGAAATGCGCAAGGCCGCGGCCGCGGCCGGCAAGAGCGAGACCCTCGATCAATACGCCAAGGATTACCCGGCCGGTCCGCATGATCAGCCGCAAAGCATGTGCCCGGCCTTCGGTTCGCTGCGTGTCGGCCTGCGCATGCGCCGGACGGCGACGGTGTTGTCGGGGTCTGCATGCTGCGTCTATGGCCTGACCTTCACGTCGCATTTCTACGGTGCAAAGCGAACCGTGGGTTACGTGCCCTTCAATTCGGAGACGCTGGTCACCGGCAAGCTGTTCGAGGACATTCGCGAGTCGGTGTTCAAACTCGCCGATCCAGCGCTCTATGATGCGGTCGTCATCATCAATCTCTGCGTGCCGACGGCCTCAGGAGTGCCGCTGCAACTGCTGCCCAAGGAGATCAATGGTGTCCGCATCATCGGCATCGACGTGCCGGGATTCGGTGTGCCCACCCATGCGGAAGCGAAGGATGTGCTGGCCGGCGCGATGCTGCGCTATGCACGCACCGAAGCGAGCTTGGGCCCGGTGCAGGCGCCCCGCGGCGGGCGAAATGCCAAACCCACCGTCACCTTGGTCGGCGAGATGTTTCCGGTCGATCCGGTCGGCATCGCGATGATGCTCGAACCCATGGGTCTCGCCGCCGGTCCCGTGGTCCCGACACGCGAGTGGCGCGAATTGTATGCAGCGCTCGATTGCGCCGTCGTCGCCGCCATTCACCCGTTTTATACGGCCTCTTTTCGCGAATTTTCGGCCGCCGGTCGCGCCATCGTCGGTTCGGCGCCGGTGGGCTACGACGGCACGGCGGCGTGGCTCGCGGCCATCGGCTCGGCCTGCGGGGTGGCCGCCGACAGGGTGGCTGCCGCGCAAAATCGCATTCTGCCGGCGATCAAGGGCGCATTGGCCAAGTCGCCGATTCGTGGGCGCATCACGCTCTCCGGCTATGAGGGGTCGGAACTGCTGGTCGGACGGTTATTGGTGGAGAGCGGCGCGGATTTGCGTTACGTGGGCACCGCCTGCCCGAAAACCGCCTGGTCAGAGGCCGACCGTGACTGGTTGCAGGCGAAGGGAGTTCGCGTGCAATACCGCGCCTCGCTAGAACAGGACTTGGCGGCCATGCACGAATTCAAGCCCGATCTCGCCGTGGGCACGACGCCGGTGGTGCAAAAGGCCAAGGAACTCGCCATTCCCGCCCTCTATTTCACCAATCTGATTTCGGCGCGACCGCTGATGGGCCCCGCCGGTGCGGGGTCGTTGGCGCAGGTGGTGAACGCGGCGCTCGGCAACAAGGGGCGCTTCGATGAAATGAAAGCGTTCTTCGAGGGCGTGGGATCCGGCAACACCGCGGGGGTCTGGCAGGACCAACCCCAGGATCATCCGCAGTTTCGCCAGCGCTACGAGGCGCAGTTGCTGAAATTGGCCGCGAAACGCAAAGCAGAGGAGATGGGCTGATGCTGGTCCTCGATCACGATCGGGCCGGTGGCTATTGGGGCGCGGTCTACGTTTTCACCGCCATCAAGGGTATGCAGGTCATCATCGATGGTCCGGTGGGCTGCGAAAATCTGCCCGTCACCTCCGTGCTGCATTACACCGATGCGCTGCCGCCGCATGAGTTGCCGATCGTCGTCACCGGCCTCGGCGAGGAAGAGCTGGGTCAGCACGGGACCGAAGGCGCCATGAAGCGGGCGCACAAGAGCTTGGATCCGAGTCAGCCGGCCGTGGTTGTGACCGGGTCAATCGCCGAGATGATCGGCGGTGGGGTCACGCCGGAAGGCACGAACATTCAGCGCTTTCTGCCGCGCACCATCGATGAGGACCAGTGGCAAAGCGCCAACCGGGCGATGACCTGGCTGTGGACCGAGTACGGCAAGAAAAAGATCCCGCCGCGCAAGGAGCGAGCCCCAGGCCAGAAGCCACGGGTCAACATCATCGGGCCCATCTATGGAACCTTCAACACACCGAGTGACGTTGCGGAAATCAAGCGGCTGATCGAGGGAATCGGCGCCGAGATCAATCTGACGTTCCCCTTGGGCAGCCACCTCGAGGACGTGCCGCGGCTGATCGACGCCGATGTCAATGTCTGCCTGTATCGGGAGTTCGGTCGGTTGTTGTGCGAAACCCTCGAGCGGCCGTATTTGCAGGCGCCGATCGGGCTGCACAGCACGACCAAGTTCCTGCGCTCGCTGGGCGATTTGCTCGGGCTCGATCCGGAACCCTTCATCGAACGCGAGAAACACACGACGATCAAGCCCTTGTGGGATCTGTGGCGATCGGTGACCCAGGATTTCTTCGGCACGGCAAGCTTCGCGGTGGTCGCCACCGAAACCTATGCGCGCGGTATCCGCCATTTCCTGGAGACAGAGATGGGTCTGCCGTGCACGTTCTCGTTCTCGCGCCGCGCCGGAGTCAAGCCCGACAACGACGCGGTGCGCAAGGCGATCAAGGAGACACCGCCGCTCATCATGTTCGGCAGTTTCAATGAGCGCATGTACCTGGCCGAAAACGGCTCGCGCGCGATGTACATTCCCGCCTCCTTTCCCGGCGCCATCATTCGCCGCCACACGGGCACGCCGTTCATGGGCTACAGCGGCGCGACGTATCTCGTGCAGGAGGTTTGCAACGCGCTCTTCGATGCGCTGTTCAACATCCTGCCGCTGGCGAGTGAACTCGACAAGGTGGACGCCACCCCGGCGCGGCTGCACAGCGAATTGCGCTGGACCGACGAGGCGCAGCGCGTGCTCGAGGAACTGGTCGCGGCGGAGCCCGTGTTGGTGAGGATTTCAGCGGCCAAGCGGCTGCGAGATGCGGCCGAACGCGCGGCCCGACAGGCCGGTGCGGATCATGTCGGAATCGATCGTTTGCCGCGACCGCAGGGGGTGGCAAAGCAGGCGGATGGGGTGGCAAAGCTGCCTGAGCCCGCGTGATGAGAATTCACCCGAATTGGGTGGAAAGGGTGGCGAGGCGGATGGCCGGCTCGACACTGGGTGCCGCGAGTACGCGGTTTAGGGTCGCAAGACCTGTTTGTGGAGGTGAGATGTATGGCTGACCAGAGAACCGGCTCGCTATCGGGATTGACCGAAAGCGAAGCCAAAGAGTTTCACGGGATCTTCGTTACGAGCTTCATCATTTTTACGGTGATTGCGATCGTCGCCCACTTTTTAGTGTGGCAATGGCGTCCGTGGCTCTGAAGCGAGTGATGCTTTGAGATTTTTTCGGACATTTCTTTCGGTATAGGAGATTACAAAATGTGGCGAGTTTGGCTTTTATTCGATCCGCGCAGAGCACTCATTGCGCTATTTACATTCCTGTTCGTTCTGGCATTGGTGATTCATTTCATCCTGCTGAGCACCGACAGGTTCAATTGGCTGGGCGGCCATGCGGCTCCCTCGGCGGCTGCGCAGCACATGTCGACGCTGCCGGACGCAGCCAAGCCGTAGCGCTGTTCGCCGATGGCGGCGAGTCGGGGTCGAGACGCGAGTCTCGACATCCCGACCGCCGCCGGAAGCACCACTTGGAATTTAGAGAGCACAACCATGTCCATGCTCAGTTTTGAAAGAAAGTACCGGGTTCGAGGCGGGACGTTGCTGGGAGGCGACCTGTTCGACTTCTGGGTGGGGCCGTTCTACGTCGGCTTCTTCGGCGTTTCGACCATATTCTGCACGTTGCTCGGCACCGCGCTAATCGTCTACGGGGCCGCCATCGGGCCGACGTGGAATCTCTGGCAGATCAACATCGCTCCGCCCGATCTCAAGTATGGGCTGGGTCTCGCACCCCTCAGAGAAGGGGGGCTTTGGCAATTCATCACCATCTTCGCGACCGGTGCTTTCGTCTCCTGGGCCCTACGGGAAGTGGAAATCTGCCGCAAGCTCGGCATCGGTTTCCACGTGCCGGCAGCCTTCGGCGTCGCCATCTTCGCGTACGTTTCGCTCGAAGTCATCCGACCGTTCTTGATGGGTGCCTGGGGCCACGGGTTTCCGTACGGCATCTTCAGCCACCTGGACTGGGTGTCGAACACCGGTTATCAATACCTGCATTTTCACTACAATCCAGCGCACATGCTGGCGGTGAGCTTCTTCTTCGCCACCACGCTCTCGTTGTCGCTGCACGGCGCGGTCATCCTGTCCGCCTCCAATCCCAAATCGGGTCCGGTGCAAACGGCCGAGCATGAAAATACGTATTTTCGCGACACGATTGGTTATTCGATCGGCTCCTTGGGCATCCACCGGCTGGGATTGTTCCTCGCGGTGAGCGCCGGATTCTGGAGCGCGGTCTGCATCTTGATCAGCGGCCCGTTCTGGACCCGAGGCTGGCCCGAATGGTGGGGCTGGTGGCTGAATCTGTCGATCTGGAATTGAATGAACTTGCCTGGGGACTATCATGGCTGAATATCAGAACATCTTTACTCGCGTACAAGTCGATGCGCCGCTGTATCCCGGTATTGCCCTGCCGAGGGGTAATGTCTGGGGGCGCATCGGCGGCTCTTTCAACCACTTACTCGGCCGCTTCGGCGACGCCCAAATAGGACCGTTCTATTTGGGTACCACCGGCCTCTTGTCGCTGATCTGTGGGTTCATCGCCTTCGAGATCATCGGCTTGAACATGTTCGCCTCGGTGCACTGGAATCCGATCCAGTTCGTGCGCCAGCTGCCCTGGCTGGCGTTGGAACCGCCCGCACCCTCGAACGGTCTGCATATCCCGAGATTGCAGGACGGTGGTTGGTGGCTGCTGGCCGGTTTCTTTCTGACGAGCTCGGTGCTGCTGTGGTGGCTGCGCATGTATCGCCGGGCGCGGGCCCTCAATATGGGCACTCATGTGGCCTGGGCGTTCCTGGCGGCGATCTGGCTCATGCTGGTGCTCGGCATCATCCGCCCGGTGCTCATGGGCAGCTTCGGTGAGGCGGTGCCCTTCGGCATCTTCCCGCACCTCGACTGGACGGCCGCCTTTTCGATCCGCTACGGCAACTTGTTCTATAATCCATTCCATTGTTTGTCCATTGCCTTCCTGTACGGCTCGACACTGTTGTTCGCCATGCATGGCGGCACCATCCTCGCCGTCAGCCGCTTAGGGGGCGATCGTGAGTTGGAACAAATCGTCGATCGCGGCACGGCCGCCGAGCGCGCCGCGCTTTTCTGGCGCTGGACCATGGGATTCAATGCGACCTTCGAGTCCATCCATCGGTGGGCCTGGTGGTTTGCCGTGCTATGTCCACTGGTTGGTGGTATCGGCATCCTGTTGTCGGGTACGGTGGTCGATAATTGGTACTTGTGGGCTGTAAAACATCATGTGGCGCCGATATATCCTCATGTGTTTCCACCTGTAGTCGATCCCGCTACGCTTCCTGCTGATTACCCTGGAGCTCCGAAATGAATGAGTCAATGGCACTGAAGTTCGCCCGGCCCGGTCGAACGACAGCCTGTGCGGCCGCGCTGCTCGCGAGTGTTGCCCTGCTGTGTGGGTGCGAGCGCCCGCCGGTCGATACGGTCCAGGACGGCTTTCGTGGTACCGGGATGGATCAGGTGATCAATCCGCGGGATGACGCCGCAAAGGCGGACAACAACGTCGTCCCGACGCCGATTCCGGCGGCGCCCTCCGAGGGTCCGCTGGCGAGTACGGTGTATCAAAATGTGCAGGTGCTCAAGGACCTGAATGTGGCGCAGTTCACACGGGTCATGCTCGCCATGACGCAGTGGGTGGCGCCGCCGGATCAAAGTTGCAACTACTGCCACGGCGCCAACATGGCGAGCGACGATCGCTACACCAAGGTGGTGGCGCGGCGCATGCTGCAGATGACCCGGCACATCAACGAGGATTGGAAAACTCACGTCGCTCTCACCGGCGTCACTTGCTACACCTGTCATCGTGGCAATGCCGTACCGAAGAACGTCTGGTTCACCAGCCCGGATCAATCCAGCGATAGCGGGATGATTGCGAACAACGCCGGCAAGAACCTGCCGTCGAAGGCCGCGGGCTTGAGTTCCCTGCCTTACGATCCCTACACCGCGTATCTGCTCGAGGACAAGAATATCCGCGTCATTTCCGAGACGGCCTTGCCGAGCGGCGATCGGAGCTCCATCAAGCAAACCGATCGTACCTATGCCTTGATGATGTCCATGTCCACTGCGCTGGGAGTCAATTGCGATTATTGCCACAACACGCGCTCTTTTGCGGTGTGGAATACGAGCACACCGAAGCGCACGACGGCTTGGTATGGCATTCGCATGGCCCGCGATCTGAACAACAGCTACCTGGTGCCTTTGACAGCGACCTTCCCGGCGCATCGCTTGGGTGTTCTCGGCGATGTGGCCAAGGTGAATTGCGCGACCTGCCACCAGGGGTTGTTCAAGCCGCTGTACGGCGAAAGCATGGCCAAGGATTATCCGGAGCTGACCGGAGGAATCCACCCGGCTGCTGCGCCGGTTGAAGTCCCTGCCGCGCCGGCAACGCCGCCGCCGACCGCATCGCTGGTGGTTGCGCGAGGTCAGTAGTGTTCAGGCTGCGGCCTTAGGGCCGGCCTGATGTTGCCATTGAGGGGGCCCCGACAGCGGGGCCCCTTTTTTACATAAGCCCCCCGTTCCTCAAGCGATGCCGGCGCAGCGACGGCGACACTGCGCCACGCCTGTCATTCGTAATGCACTTCACAACGCGCGCTGGCTGCCTCAAGTTTGATATTGCGATGCCGTTGAACACTCAGGTTCGATGAACTTGGAAATGCATAGGAAGTAACGATGAAGAGCGTGTTGCTGGTCGATGATGACAACTCGATTTTGCTCGGCACGGGAGTGCGTCTGAAGAGCATGGGATACACCGTGTACACCGCGAAGGATGCCGTCAACGCGGTCTCTGCGGTCATCAAGAACACGCCGGACGTCGTCGTGCTCGATGTGGCTCTGCCGGCGGGCGATGGTTTCTTGGTGGCGGAACGGCTGCGAAATCTCGTCGCGTCGGCATCGACACCCATCATCTTCATCACCGCGAGTCTGAATCCCTCGCTGCGTGAGCGTGCGCAGAGTTTCGGCGCGGCCGCGTTCCTGTCCAAGCCTTTTGCCGCCACCTCTCTGGCCGATTCCATAGAAATCGCGCTGACACCGGGGGATAACTGGACGCTTCATGCCAGCGGCGCCTGAGCGAATGGCCGCCGTGTACACCAAGGAGAAATTCAGTATTTTGCTCGTGGATGATGACCCCACCGTCATCCGCATTTTCTCGCGCATCCTCAACGACTACACGCCGCTGCGCTTTGCGACCTCCGGCCATGTGGCTCTGAAGCTTGCCCGGGAGACGCCGCCGGATCTCGTGATGTTGGATGTGGAGATGCCGGAATGGAGCGGTTTCGACACCTGCAAAGCCTTCAAGAGCGACGCCAAGCTCGCGGCCGTGCCCATCATCTTCATCACCAGCCACGAGAGCTTGCAGTTGGAGACCGTCGGCCTGCAGTTGGGGGCGGCAGATTTCATCAGCAAACCGCCGCATGCGTCGCTGGTACTCGCCCGCGTTCGAACCTATCAGCAATTGAAAGCCTTGTCGGATACCGTGCGCAGCGCCGTCACCATGGACTTTTTGACCGGCACCACGACGCGGCGCCAGTTGGAGAAGTTGCTGACCCAGGAATGGCTGCGGTCGCATCGCTCGCATGCCCCCCTGTCCCTGTTGCTTGCGGATATCGATGCCTTTACCGCGCTCAACGACGAACTGGGAGAAGAAGCGGGTGATGAGTGCCTGCGGCGGGTGGCCGAGGCGTTGCGCTCCGTGGTGCAACGGCCGAGTGACGTGTTGGCACGCCATGGCGGCGGCAAATTCGCGATCCTATTGCCGGAGACCAGCAGCGAAGGGGCGATCGCTGTCGCCGAGCGTTCGCTCAAGGCCATCGATCGTCTTCCCCCACTGGACCGCGGCGGGTTGCGCCGGATCACGCTTTCGGTCGGTGGTGTCACCAATGTCGCCGCGCATGGCTTCACCAATGGGCCGCTCACCTGGGGAAATCCGGCCGACCTGATCGTTGCTGTCGAGCATGCCGTACGCAGTGCCAAGTCGGCCGGGGGTCATCGCGCCGAGTTCGTCGATCTCACCCATTTCTCGACCCCCGAACAATCGCGGGCCCTCGAGCATTGAAATGTCCGCCAAATCGCTGCGTCGTGGTGCCAAAACTCACGGTCTGACCGCATTACGCTCGCCGTTCACGCTGGGCAGCACGGTGCTGATGGCCGGATTGCTGCTGTCCGGGTTTGCCGCGGTCTGGGATCCTACACGCGGAATGCTCACCACCACCCAGCACATCGTGTTTTTGGGCTCGGTGGTCTCCCTGTTGTTGGGCGCGCTGGTCACGGCGGTGTTGATGCTTACCCGGCATCGGCAGCTCGAGGACGCCGTCAATCGCAGCAGCGGCCAACTGCACGAGGCCCAGCGGCGTCTGACTGAAAACGAAAAATTGTTGCAACGGGCCGAGACGGTCTCCCGGGTAGGCGGTTTCATGATCGATCTCGTCTCGGGTGAACAGCAATGGACGCCGCAGTCCTATCGGATGCACGAAGTCGATGAGAGCATGAGCCCGAGCATGGAACTCCTGGAGATGTCGCTGTCCGCACCGGTGCGCGAACGGTTGCGCGAGGCCATGCGTCTCGCCCGTGAACAGGGCATCGGCTACGATCTCGAGTACCCCACCTTGACGGCCAAGAATAGGCCGATCTGGATACGGATGGCCGCCGAAGTCGAGTGCGAAAACGGTGTGCCGAAGCGCATCGTCGGCGCCTTTCAGGATATCACCGAGCGTTGCAAGCTCGAGCACCGTCTGCGCGATGCGATCGCCGTGGCGGACAAGGCCAGCAAGTCGAAGAGTGAATTTCTCGCCAACATGAGCCATGAGATCCGCACGCCGCTGAACGCCGTCATCGGTCTCGGCTACCTCCTGGAACATACTTCCCTGAGCGAAGAGCAACGTCAGTTCCTCGCCAAGATTCAGTTCGCCGGCCGGGCTCTGCTCGGTGTCATCAACAATGTCCTCGATCTTTCGAAAATCGAGGCCAACGAGATGTCGCTCGAGGATGAGCCGTTCGAACTGACGGAACTGATACGCGATGTGAGCCAGATGCTCCATCCGCAGGCCGCCGACAAGAACATCAGCCTGATCGTCGAACCCTCCGCCAGTCTGCCCCGGTTGGTGATGGGCGATTCGCTGCGGATGCGGCAAATCCTCACCAATTTGCTCAACAATTCGATCAAGTTCACCGAGCGTGGCCACGTCCGCTTGTCGGCATTCTGTACCGAACAGGGAGCAGGGCGCCTTCGGCTGCGTTGTGAGATCGAGGATACCGGAATCGGCATCGAACCTTCCGCCTGTGCGCGCCTGTTCACACCTTTCACCCAGGCCGACGCTTCGACGACCCGGCGCTTTGGTGGAACGGGTTTGGGGCTGTCGATCGCACGGCGCTTCGTGGAATTGATGGGCGGTGAGATAGGTGTCAGCAGCGTGGTCGGCAAGGGCAGTACATTCTGGATCGAAGTGCCGCTGCGCATCGTGCCGGAATCGGCCAGCGTGGTGCCGAGCAATGCCCTGCGCGTGCTGATCCTCGACAGCAACGGCGATGTGCCGCAGGGACTGGCCGCCATGGTGCGGGCGCTCGGCTGGAATCCGCAGGTGGTGGAGACGCGCGAACAGATGCTTGGCGCCATGATGAGCCCGCACGTCCTCGCCCCGCCTGATGCGCTGATTTTGGATTTGCATCAGCAGGGCAGGGAGGCGCATGAAATGATTGCGCAGCTCGAGAAGAACTGGGGCCTCGAGGATCTGCCGTCGGTGATCGTCGTGGCGGATTCGGCCGAATCGTATCTCGAGCACAAGGCCGTGATGCGTCCCTGCGACCTCTTGCTGGTGCGGCCGGTGACGAGTTCGGCGTTGTTCAACGCCATCAATCTCGCCGTGTCGCGGCAGCCGAACAGCAGTGAACGGCTGTTCGAATCCACGAACTTCGATGAGTTGCACGCGCAGTGGTTGAGTGAGGTGCGGGTGCTCGTGGTCGACGACAGCGACATCAATCTCGAAGTGGCGCAGCGTATTCTCGAGAAGCAGGGAGCGCGGGTCAGCACCTGTTCCGACGGATCATCGGCATTGACGACGCTGCGGGTCAATCCGACCGGCTTCGACGTGATCCTCATGGACGTACAGATGCCGCTGCTCGATGGCAACGAAGCCACGCGCCGCATTCGCGAGGAGTTGGGGTTACGGTTGCCCATCGTGGCATTGACCGCGGGTGCGCTGGTCGGCGAGCGGCAGCGATCGCTCGACGCCGGAATGAACGATTTCGTCAGCAAGCCATTCGATCCGCAATTGCTGATCCGCAAGGTTCGGCAACTGGTCGAACAGTCGCGTGGTGCACCCATCCCCATGGTGTTCGATGACCGCGGGACCGAGACACGGAATGACGAGCGACCCTTCATGCGGTCGGTCGATGCGGCTACGGTTCAACAGTTGTTTGGCGAGGACGTTGCGCTCTTCAAGTCGCTGCTGCGGCGCATTTTGAAGGAAAATGCGGATTTGATGCTGCCGATCGAGGTTCCGGCTGACGGGCCGGCACGTGAGCAATTGAAGGCGAGAGCGCATAAGTTGAAAGGCAGCGCTGGGATGATCGGTGCCATCCAAGTCATGCGCTTCGCAGGCACGGTCGAACGCTCGATTTTGGAGGGGCGCTCGATGGAATACCTCGAAGCCGCCATCAATAAACTGACCCACGCCTTGACCCAACTGCGGGATGACGCGGTGAGCATCGAGGACATGGAATCGCCGGGCTCGGCGGCCGAGCTGCCTGCCGGTTCGGCGGACGTTTGCGCGGACGCGGCGCAAGTGGACGAATTGCGCGGTCTGCTCGAGACACATAACCTCGAGGCCGTCGACCGATTTGCCGCGCTCCGCGCCAATCTCCGGCAGATGCTCGATCCAGGTTGCTTTGCGAATCTCGATGAAGCGATCGACAACCTGGATTTTCAACGCGGCGCCGATGTGCTTCGCGTCGCGCTGCGCAATCTGGGGCTTGCGCCGACCGAGCCCAGCGTCGCGGTGTAAGGGCCTCTCCGGCTCCAGGACTCACGTCTCCCGCAGCAGTCCGGCCGCCGCCGAGGCGCCGCTTTGCAACGCGCCGTGCACGGTTCCCCAGTGCCCCGAAGCACAGACATGCTCGCCGGCGAACCACAGGGTTCGGGATAGGGGCTCAGCCAGGTTGGCCGACGCGGTCGCGGCCCCGGCTGGAGCGTAACTATAGGCGCCGCAGGCGTGCTCGTCGGCGCTCCAGTCATGGAAATGCCAGCTGGCGAGTCGCTCGGTGATCTCGAGCGCCGGTCGGGAGAAGATGGCGCCGAGTTGGGTGATACAGCGCTCGATGAGCGAGCCACGCTCCACGCCGACGGAACTCGGTCCGCCGATCCAGCCCGTGAGCATGGGAATGGCGGCGGGATGCGGCGTCCACCAGGTCGAGGGAAGCCCGGCATCCGCGAACAGGAAGCTCATGTCCTCCTGCCAGAAGCGGGCGCGGAAGAGCAGCGTCACCCGGATCACATGCCCCATTGCCATGCGGCGGGCCTCTGCCGGTATGTGCAGGGGCGATGGGGTGAAGCGCACGGATCCGCTCTGCAGCACCCCCAAGGGCAGGGTTATCACCGCTGAGCAGGCCGACCATTCACAGCGGGAACCGTTCGAATCGCGGCCGTGGGCCACGACCTTACCGGCACTCCAGTCGATCTGGCTGACGGTTCGATCGAGCAGCAATGTACCGCCGGCGGCCGCAAACCGGTTGGCGAGAAAAACGGGCAGTGCATCGTAGCCTGCGCTGAAATGGAACAGCCGGTCTGCCTCGATCTGCTGCTCGGCCGCCTGTTGTCGCGCGAGTGCGGCAACGCCGATCAGCCGATGGTCGGCCGCATTGAAGCCCTCCACATACCGGATCGCGTCACGGCGCCTGCGACCGTCGATACCGGCCAAGCCCAGATAGTCGGCGAAGGTCAGGTCGGTGCCGGAAGGCTGGGCCGAAAGCCAATCGGCCATGTCCTCGAGAACCTCAAGTGCGGCCGGTGCCTCATCGACACCCTGCAGGCGGCCATTGGCGAACGACGTCATTGCACCATGGAGCTCATAGGTTTCGAGTCCCGCTGCGCGCGCCAGCCGCCAGGTATCATCCGGCAGACCATGAATAAACTCGGCACCCAATTCCACGGGAACGATTTCACCGTTCGGACCGTCGACGCGGCGCGTAAGGATACGGCCGCCGATGCGGTCCCGTGCCTCGAGGACGGCGACGCGCCTGCCTGCATCGGCGAGAATTCTCGCCGCCTGCAGGCCGGCCGCGCCTGCTCCAACCACCAGGACATCGAACTCGTTGGTCATAGACGCGTGATCTTACCAAGCACCGTCGTGCCTGCATCGGGAAGCGTCGTCGGCATACGCCTACGATTGCTCGCGGGCCTGCCGTGTGGATGCAATCGGCGGGAGCCCGTACCTTAGGGACATGGATTCGAGCAGAGCAAGGCACACGCTGCGTTGGCGCACCGCCGATTTCTTGTCCATCGGCAAGGAATGTGTAACCGCGTGGCTGGAACACAACGCCTCCAGTCTCGGAGCGGCGCTTGCGTTCTACACCCTGTTCTCGGTGGCGCCGATCCTCATCATTGCCGTCGCCATCGCCGGCTATGTGTTCGGTGCCACGCATGCGCAATCGGAAGTGTTGTCGCAACTGCAAGGCTTGATCGGGCCGGCCGGCGCGAGCGCCATTCAGCAGCTCATGGCGAGCGCTCACTACAGCGATAAGCGCGGCCTTGCTGCGGCGGTGGGCGTGGTCACTTTGTTGGTCGGCGCGAGCAGCGTGTTCGGTGAACTGCAAAATGCCTTGGACCGGATCTGGCAGACGTCACGTCGCAAGAGCGAGGCGGGTTGGTGGCGGGTGATCCGCGGCCGAGTGCTGTCCATCGGCATGGTGCTCGGCGTCGGCTTCCTGTTGCTGGTCTCATTGATTGCCAGCGCCGTGTTGGTGGCCTTCGGAGGCTGGTTGGGCAACGCCTTTCCCGCCTTGGAAATCCTGCTACCGGCCATCAATCTGCTGATCGGTTTTGCCTTGACGGTGTTGTTGTTTGCTCTGATCTACAAATACATTCCGCAGGAAACCATTGCCTGGAGCGATGTTTGGATCGGTGCCACCGTGACGGCGCTAATGTTCACCATCGGTAAGACGATGATCGGTGTGTATCTCGGCCGAAGTTCCTTCAACTCAGCCTACGGCGCAGCCGGATCGATGGTGGTGCTGTTGCTGTGGATCTACTATTCGGCACAGATCTTTCTCTTCGGCGCCGAATTCACCCGGGTGTTCGCGTATCGCCACGGTTCGCGCTCCACGTCCCCGAAACCGTTCTCCCCGCGACCTCTGGTCAGCAAGCCCAGGCCGGTATAAATGCGAGGACGCTAAGGCTGAGCTGGCGCGCGCATCGCCCATTTCCAGATCTTCTCGCTGGGTAGCGGCAGGACCATGAACCAGTGTTCGAGCACTGCGAGGCCGAGCAGGCTGCTCACCAAGGCATAGGCGGTGACATGAAATGCGTCGGTGGACGCCATGAAACGCCGGACCAACCAGATCACAACGAAGCTCGACGCGGCGATCGAGAACGGGAACAGATAGTTCATGGCGCGCCTGCGGAAAAAGCTCTTCAAATATTGGAGATGCTCCGGCAGAAATTTCTCGCCGAGATTGGGCACGCCCAGGAACAAATTGAGTTTGGCACTCACCCGCATGGCCCAGAGCACCACATAGGTTCCCAACGCGACCCGGTTCGCCGCCCCCCACGTCAACGCGAAGATGACCACCGCGCCCAACAGAGTGGCAATTTCGTTATAAATGATGGCGGCCGACGCATGGAAGAAATGACGCCATCCGGGACAGCGATCCTGACAGGCATGTCGTCGCGGGCCCGTGATGAACCCCATGAGAAAGCTCATTTCCAACCAGCCCCAGACAAGGATGGCCGAGGTGAAGGCGGCGTAGGCGCCACCGATCGAGGCATCGGCGGCGCTGGACCGCAGCATGTTGACCGTCAGAGCGAGCACTCCGGTGGCCGCCGCCATGCTCCAGCGAAAGGTATGCCGGGGTAATCCATCCAGGAACAAGATGATCCCGGTGGCAAACCACCACACCAGCACCGCGTAGGCGGCCGGAACGCCAAAATCTGACGTCAATAGTCCCATGCGGTTTACCAGGCCGGCGCCATGCAAACGTTGTCGGGCAGGGTGTGTTTCTGGACTGGCAGGATGTACAGGCGCCCAAACGTGACCGCCGCCGCCAACGCCAAGCCCACTCGCTTCAGGCCGCCGACGAGACCGCCGCGAGCCTTGGCCGCCTTGGTCTCGACCGCGATCCGGCGCAGGCGCTCGAGGCCGGCGCGGAAAACGGGATGCTCCAGGTCGAGTGAAATCGGGAACACCTGCTTCGAGATCTCCGTGGTTATGCGAAATACCGTGTAGTCGTATTCCGTTGGATCCATCTTGAATGCCTCATGCATCAGCGGACGGTCGTGATCGCGGACGTACATCGTCGCGAACACCGCCAACAAGAAGAACCGGATCCAGAGCTTGTTGTGACCGCGCAGCAGCTGAGGGTTCGCACGCATGATGAGGGCAAACGCCTCGCCGTGCCGAAACTCGTCATTGCACCATCGTTCGAACCAGCGAAAGATCGGGTGGAAGCGTCGATCCGGATGCTTCTCGAGATGACGGTAGATGGTGATGTAACGCGCATAACCGATCTTTTCCGAAAGATAGGTGGCGTAGTAAATGAACTTGGGACGAAAGTGCGTGTATTTCTTGTCGCGCCGGAGGAAGCCGAGATCGACGCCGACCCCGAAGTCCTTCAATGCCTGGTTGATGAAGCCGGCATGCCGCGCCTCGTCCCGGGCCATGTAACCCATGAGATCACGAATGTCCGGGTTCTTCACCCGCCGCTTGATTTCGCTGTACAGCACGCAACCGGAGAACTCGGCGGTCACCGAGCTTATCAAGAAATCCAGGAATTCCTGGTGCAAATCGGCCGGGAGTTTCTGCACTTCGGCATCGAATTGCGCATTGCGCTCGAAGTGATCCTTGTTCACATCACGGGCGAACACCGACATCATGTCGTCCCATTCGCGACGTACCGGCGTCATGTCCAGGCTTTCGAGAGCGGCATAGTCGGTTTTGTAGAAGCGTGGGCTCAAGAGCGTGTTGGCCTCCGCCTTGCGGGTGGCGGCACGCGCTGAATCGACCTCAATGACTTCGTCCATCATGATTTGTCCTTGTGCGCGTCTTCCGCGATCAGGATGGCAGCGAATGCCTCGGCGTTGGTCGGGCCGAATACCTCGAGATCCACATGTCGGCCGGTCGATGGATCGTCGAGCGACAGCCGGCCGTCGGCCCAACGAGTCAGCCGGAATGGCGGTGTCGGACCGATGTGGTCGGCTCGCCGTTCGCGCACCAAGCCGCGCAGGACGCCGCGCACGAAGCCTTCGGTGCTGGGTTGCACCGTGTAGGCGAGGTGATCGTCGGCGGCATCGTAGACCAGCACGGCGCCATCAGCGCGGTCGACGAAACGCAGATCACGCTGCTCGACGATGGCGCTCGCCGGCGGCTGCGGCGGCTGATAGCCGGTGAGCCGGGCGAGGCTCACCATGACCAGGGAGGCGACGACCATGACGCCGGCGGCAATGATGAACCCTTTGGGAACCTTGTCGTTGCTGCCGGTGTGATTCACGATCATTTGACTCATGACGAGACTCCTTTATGACTTCAAGCGGCGGCCGGGGAATGAGTTCCCGGCGCCGGTCGGGTACCGGTCGAGGCGGGCGGTGCGGCGCGCCATCTGGTGAGAACGGGATCGATCGTCGGATCTTCCTTGAGCGCCCGGCCGAGGATGTCGGCGGCGACGTCCGCATCTGCGATTGCGCGCAGGGTGGGCTCGGGATACGCGTACCGGCCCGGTCGTAAATGCGGCCAGCTGATGAGGTAGCCGATGCGTTCCTTCTTCGGCAGCGCCAGCGAGATGTCGCCGGTACCGTTCAAGAAGGACTTCAGCGACGCACCATTGATGAACTTGAAAGGCAGGTTCATGGTCAGCGGCACTGCCACGCCATGGCGCATCAGCACCCGTCGATTGGTGATCGAATAGACGGTTGAACGCGCGTTGAGATAGGCGAGCAGGGCCAGCACACCGATGGCGAGGCCGCCGGCCGTCACCAGTAGCACGCACGACACGCCCATAGCCGACCAGTCGTGATCAGCCCTGAAGCCGACCGCCAATCGCCACAGAATCAGCAACGCGAAGTAAACCGCTACCTTGCGTATGTGGTAGGCGCGAACAGCCAGAGATTTCCAATCCGGCGCGCCCTGCCAGAGCAGCGTCTCACCGGCAGGCAGCAGGGCCGGCAAGCCTCGCACCGGCTCGAAGTCGAAGTCATCGTGGCTCATAGCAGCGGCTCCGCACGGGCGGCAGTCGCGTACAAGTTGCCGCTCGAATAATAGGCGCAGATCTGGTCCTCTTCGCGCCGGGTGATCCTATCGGGGTTTGACAGTTGAGGCACGGTCGCAAATTGCGAACCCAAGATGGACTTGACCTTGACCTGTCCCTTCAACGGATCGAATTTCACGAAGGTTATGGGCAGCATGACGTGCCGACCATTCGCGGTCTCGACCTCGAGATAGCGAATCTGCGCTTCCGCCCGATCCACCCAGATCTCGCTGACCACGCCGCCGACCACCCGATCGGCGCCGACCACCTGAAAACCTACCGGATCGAAGTCCTTCTCGGACACGGAGAAATCCGTCGCCACCCGTTTCGGTACGATCATGGGTGAACCATCCCACATGGTGTCCGGGATGTTCTTGCGCAGCGCATATGAAGCGGGACCCACGGCGTCGATCATCGGATTTCCCGTGGGCACCAACGGCGCACCGGGGTAGAGGCCCAGCGGCTTGGCGTGGATGGGACGCGGGTCAACCTCGTCGCGGGGCGATACGGTGATCTCGCCATCATGGGATACATAAGTCTTCGGCTGCGGTATGGATGGATAGCCCTGCACCTTGACGCGACCGCCGGAACGGTCCGACTCGAGCGGATAACCCTCGCGTTTATCCTCCCGATGCAGATAGAACATAAGGCCAGCGAAGAAAATCCAGAATACGTAAAGCGCGATTTGCGCGACGTCAAAATAGCCTGTGATAGCACCAGTATTCATCACGAAGTCCTCTTGCGGTAAATAATCAATTGGGTAATTCAGCCAATTTGTATTCAGCTTCCGTCTCGGGCGCCCTGAATCCTGAGCGCACCAAGGGCCCTATCGCCACCAGCGTGGCAAATAACAAAATAATCTCGATCTGATAAACGGCGGCGTAGCCCGTTGAGGCCCCCGTCGCGGATCCCAGGGAGCCATGCACCGCGAGACTGGTGATGCCGTCGCGCACCGCACCGCCCAAGGCGATCGCCAGACCCGCGCAGGTGGCCTGCACCGCGCCCCATGCACCCAGCGCCAGACCGGTCTCGCCGTTGCGTTCGCGCGCCATTGCGCCCGCCAGCGTGCCCACGGAAAAGAAGCCGCCGCCGAAGCCGATCATGAGGACGCCAAGGCGAAACATCAGCGGCGCCTCCATCGGTGCCGCCAAGATGACCCCGGCGAAGGCGAACAAGCCGATGACGGCACCGTACGCGGCTATGCGGTAGGGGTCGGCGCCGTGAACCAGGCAGCGCGCGGCGATCAGGAATGCCGCCAGCATGCCCCCGGCGAGCATCGCCGTCAGTGCCGTCGTCGAGGCAACCGGCAGATGCAGTATCTCCCCGCCGTACGGTTCGAGGACGATGTCCTGCATGTTGAAGGCGGCGGTGCCGAGTCCGACCGTCACCAAGAAACGGATGGCGCGGCTCTGTTTGGTGAACTGCCGCCAGGAGTCGCGGAAAGTCGCGTTGGTCTTTTCCACGACCTTTCGAACGGTACCGCGAGCCTCCTGCTTCCACAGCGCGGCGAGGTTCAGCACCATGGTGAAAACCGCGGCACCCTGCACGACTTGTATCAGGCGAATCTCGCTGAACACGGCCAGCAATTTGCCGAAGGCAAGGCCCGCGCCCACCATGCCGACGAGCAGCATCACGTACATCAGGGCAACGACGTTCGGGCGGGTTTCCTCCGTGGCGAGGTCGGTGGCGAGCGCCAGTCCCGCCGTCTGCGTGGTCTGCATGCCGGCGCCGACCAACAGGAAGGCGAGGGCCGATGCGAACTGCCCGATCCAGCGGGGCCCGTGGGTGTCACCTGACAGGATGAGCAGCGCGAAGGGCATGATGGCGAGGCCGCCGAATTGCAACAGTGTGCCCATCCAGATGTAGGGCACACGACGCCAGCCGAGCGCCGATACGTGTACGTCGGAGCGAAAGCCGATGAAGGCGCGAAACGGCGCGAATACCAACGGCAGCCCCACCATCAAGGACACCAGCCAGGCCGGCACATCCAGTTCGACGATCAGCACCCGGTTCAAGGTGCCGATGAGCAGCACCATCGCCACACCCACCGTCACCTGGAACAGCGACAAACGCAGCAGCCGGCCGATCGGCAGCTCGGCACTGGCGGCCTCCGCGAAAGGCAGGAATTCCGAGCCGATCCGCATCCAGCGTTTGACGAGGCGTTGGCCGATGGGTTTCATGATTTGACGAGCTCCATAGCTTGAGATTTGTAGAAGCCGCTGGCGATTCGCCGGCTACGGCCGACCTGCCAGCCTTTGAGTCTGGGCTCCGCAGCCAACTGACGGCGCAGCGAGCGTTCGGAAATGGGGACGATGGCGGGTGCACGGTCGCGGCGTGGGAACAAGCGGCCCACCCACCAGAGCAGCGTGAGTGCGAATGTCTTCGGAGCGAAGGTGAAAATGATCGAGGATTCGGTGCGGGCGGCGAAGCCCAGCAGCACCCTGACGACATCGTCCTGGGCGTAATGAATGAGCGAGTCCATCGCCACGACATGCGTGAAACTTCCCAGTTCGGGATCGAACATGTCTCCCACCCGAAAGTCGATGCTGCCCGGACCAGCCGCCGCGGCGGCGCTGCCGGCCTGGAAACGCTCGGCGGCCAGCTGCACCAAGGTCGGTGACAGGTCGATGGCGAGCACGGGCGCGCCGCGCTGCGCGGCTTCGGCGCTGAGTGCGCCAGTGCCGCAACCGGCATCGAGCAAACGCCTGCCGTGCAGATCTGCGGGAAGGTAGCCGAGCAGGGTTGCCCGCATCCGATCCCGTCCGGCGCGCACCGTCGCCCGGATCCGGCTCACCGGCGCGGTTGAGGTGAGGCGCGCCCAGGCGTCCACCGCCGTGCGATCGAAGTAGGTTTGCAGTTGCCCGCGTCGGGTTGCGTAGTCGATAGCAGCCATTAGTCGAATCCCAGCAAGTCGAAAATATCACGGTCTTTCATGGATTCGGCCACCAGCGGATCGGTGCCGTCCCACAGCGACTGGGCCAGTCGCATGTACTCCGCCTTGACGGCATCGAGCTCCGGCGAATCGTCCATTTCGAACAGCGTCGCCTTCTTCAGGCGGCTGCGGCGGATGACATCGAGGTCTGGAAAGCGGGCCATGGTCTTGAGTCCTACCCGCTGATTGAACTTGTCGATCTGATCGGTGCCGGCGCTGCGGTTGGCGATCACGCCGCCGAGACGAACGGCATAGTTCTTGGACTTGGCCTGAATCGCGGCGACGATCCGATTCATCGCGAAGATCGAATCGAAGTCGTTCGCCGTGACGATGAGTGCTCGATCGGCATGCTGCAAGGGCGCCGCAAAGCCGCCGCAGACGACGTCGCCCAGCACGTCGAAGATCACCACGTCGGTGTCCTCGAGCAGGTGGTGCTCCTTCAGCAATTTCACCGTCTGACCGACGACGTAACCGCCGCAGCCCGTGCCTGCGGGTGGGCCGCCCGCCTCGACGCACATGACGCCGTTGTAGCCCTGGTAGACAAAGTCTTCGACGCGCAGCTCTTCGGAATGAAAGTTCACCGACTCGAGCACGTCGATCACCGTCGGCATGAGCTTCTTGGTGAGCGTGAAGGTCGAATCATGTTTCGGATCGCAGCCGATTTGCAGCACACGCTTGCCGAGCTTGGAGAACGCCACGGACAAATTCGAGGAGGTGGTGCTCTTGCCGATGCCTCCCTTGCCGTACACGGCGAACACCTTGGCATTGCCGATCTTGAGGTTCGGGTCGAGCGGCACCTGCACGCTACCCTCACCATCGACGGGACGACTGGTTCGAAACTTCAGCGCCGAGACCGGGACGGTGGCGGTGTTCATGCAGCAACTCCTTCGTAAATGCCTTCAAGTCGATCTTCCAATTCTTCGCCTGCCGAGCGCAGCGCCGCCAGCGTCGCCGCATCCGGCTGCCAGAAGTTGCGCTCGGAGGCCTCGATCAACCGGTTGGCCACTTTGGCCGAGGCCGTTGGATTCAGTTGGGCGAGCCGCGCCCGCATCTCGGGATCGAGAATGAAGGTCTGGGTGATCTGCTGGTACACCCAGGGCTGCACTTCGCCGGTGGTGGCCGACCAGCCCATGGTGTTGGTGACGTGCACCTCGATCTGGCGTACACCCTCGTAGCCGTGTTCGAGCATGCCCTCGTACCATTTGGGGTTCAGCGTGCGGGTGCGGGTCTCGAGGGAGACCTGCTCCGACAGCGTGCGCACCACACCGGTACCCGCGGTTTGATCGGCGATGTACACCGGCGTCGACCGGCCATCCTTGGCACGGCGCACGGCGCTGTTGATGCCTCCCAAGGTGTCGAAGTAGGTGTCCACCGTGGTGACGCCGAGTTCGACCGAATCAAGATTTTGATAGGTCAGGCTCACGTCGGCGAGCACGCTGGCAAGCAGCTTGGTGTGCTGCACCGGCCGTCCCGCCCGACCGAAGGCGAAACTCTTGCGGCGCGTGTAGGTCTCGGCGAGTTCATCCTGTTCGCCCCAGCGGCTGTTCTCGATCAAATGATTGACGTTCGAGCCATAGGTACTGTCGGCGTTGCCGTAGACCCGCAAGGCCGCGGTCTCGAGATCGCAGCCATGTTCGGCTTGATAGCGCAGGGCATGCTTGCGGACGAAATTCTGTTCCGGCGGTTCGTCGGCGGAGGCCGCGAGGAATGCCGCCTCGGCCAGTAGCTTGATCTGCAGCGGCAGCAAGTCGCGGAAAATGCCGGACAGCGAAATCATCACGTCGATGCGCGGACGCCCGAGCTCGGACAGGGGTATCAGCGTGGCACCGGCAATCCGGCCGTACGAATCGAAGCGCGGGCGGGTGCCGAGCAACGCCAGCGCCTGGCCGATGGGGCCGCCCTCGGTTTTCAGATTGTCCGTGCCCCAGAGCACCAGGGCGATGGATTCGGGAAAGGCATTGCCGTCGTCGAGATGTCGCTGGATCAATTGCCGCGCCTGGAGAGCACCGTCACGCACGGCAAATGCGCTCGGAATCCGGAAGGGGTCGAAGCCATGCAGATTGCGGCCGGTGGGCAGAACCGTCGGCGTGCGCACCACGTCACCGCCCGGCGCCGGCCGGATGAAGCCGCCGTCGAGCGCATGCAACAGGGCGCCGATCTCACCGTTATCGGCGAGGTGGCCATTGCTTTGGGCGAGTTCTTCGAGCATCGCGAGGGTCGCGTCGCCGCTGGGCAAGCCCGCGAGCACCAGAGCCTCTTGCGAGGTCTGGCCGTCGATCAACGCATTCACCGCCCGGCGCAGGGCTTCCCGGTCCATCGGCGGCAAATCGAGCTTCGACTCGGCCATGGCCAAAAGGAAGTCGGCGCGCTCGGCTTGCGACGATGCCCGCCCGACGACGTGCAGACCATGCGGAATCAACGTGTATTCGAGTTCGAGGATTTGATTGCACAGGCGGGTGATGGCAATGTCGGAGCCGTGCTCAGCCCACGCGGGCTGTGCGTTCGCGAGATCGAGCGCCGCGGCCTGCGTCTGAATGATCTCGAGCAGGGACTGACGCTGCGCCGAATCCATGCTCTCCGCCGTCCGCCAGTTCTCGAGGGATTCCTTCAGATCGACGAGCCCGCGATAAAGTCCGGCATTGGTCACCGGTGGGGTCAGATAGCTGATGAGAGTTGCACCGATGCGCCGTTTGGCGATGGTGCCCTCCGACGGATTGTTCGAGGCATAGAGGTAGATATTCGGCATATCGCCGATCATCCGATCGGGCCAGCACACCGCCGACATGCCGGTCTGTTTGCCTGGCATGAACTCGAGTGCTCCGTGGGTGCCGAAATGCAGCACTGCGTGGGCGGCGAAATCTTCGCGCAGCCAGCGATAGAAAGCCGAGAATGCGTGCGTCGGCGCAAAGCCCTTCTCGTAGAGCAGACGCATCGGGTCACCTTCGAAACCGAACGCCGGCTGCACGCCGACGAAGACATTGCCGAAGCGCTCGCCGAGCACCTGGATGCTCGCGCCGTCGCTCTGCTGCTTGCCTGGCGCGGGTCCCCACTGGGATTCGATTTCCTTGAGGAAGCGTTCACGGCGCACGTGATCGCTGACCGGAATGCGCTTGTGAACATTGGCGAGCGCGCCATACTGACCGGCATTGCCGTTGATGATGCTCTCACGCAGAGCGTTGACGTCTGCAGGCACGTCAACGCGGTAGCCTGCGCCCTGCATGGCCACGAGGGTGCGATACAGCGACTCGAACACCGACAAATAGGCGGCGGTGCCGGTGTTGCCGGCGTTCGGCGGAAAGTTGAACAGCACGATGCCGACCTTGCGCTCGGCGCGGGCCGCGCGCCGCAGGGCGACCTGCTTGCTCACCCGCGAGGCGAGCATCAGCGCGCGCTCCGGGCAGGACTGCATGTCGGCCGCCGAATGAGACTCGGTGAAGGTGCAAGCGTTGGCGCAACCGGTGCACGTGACGCCCGCGCCGCCCGGCCTGCCGCCGAACACCATGGGTCCCGTGGCGCCGTCGAGCTCCGGTATGGCTACCATGATGGTGCTCTCGACCGGCAGCAGTCCGCGTTCGGATCCGCCCCAGTTATCCAACGTCTGGAATTCCAGCGGATGGGCGGCGAGGTAGGGTACGTCGAGGTCGGCGAGCACATCCTCGGCCGCCCGCGAATCGTTGTAGGCGGGCCCTCCCACCAGAGAAAATCCGGTCAGGCTTACCAACGCGTCGATTTGCGTGACTCCGTCCTTGACGAAGAACTGGTTGATCGCGGGCCGGGAATCGAGCCCCGAGGCGAACGCCGGGATGACCCGCAGACCCCGTGACTCGAGCGCGGCGATGACCCCATCGTAGTGCGCGGCGTTGCCCGCGAGGAGGTAGGAACGCAGCATCAGCACGCCCACGGTACCCTTCGGTCCCGGGGCGAATGGCACATCCTCGACCTTCTCGCTGTAGCGACCCTGCATCCGCGGGTGATAGACCCCGACATCCGGATAGGCCACGGGAGCGGCAACCTTGGCGCTCGACCTCAGGCCGCCGCGCGGACCGCCCGCATAGCGACCGATCAATAAACGCACCATGTTGATGACGTTGTCTTCGGAGCCCGCCAGCCAGTACTGCAGAGTCAAGAAATAGGCCCGGACATCCTGGGCGGTACCGGGAACGAAGCGCAGCATTTGCGGAATACGGCGCAGCATTTTCATCTGATCGGCGCCGGCGGTGACGCCGCCGCTGCCTTCCTTCTTCTTCGGTTTCAGACGTTTCAACAGGGCCATCGCACCGCTTTGCTTGCCGTCCATGCTGAAACCGCCGAGCCGGGTAAGGCGCGTGACTTCGGCGGCGGACATGGCGCAAACCAGGGCGTCGCAATGCTCGCGGCGCTGCTTGATCGCCTCCACCAGCGGTTGCCAGTGATCTTCCAGGAACAACATGGTGGCGACGATGATGTCGGCGGTGGCGATGGCGTCGAGGCAGCGTTGCAGCGCGGTGGGTTGGCTGCCCCACTCATCGGCGGCATGAATCTCCAGTGACAATCCCGGATACTCACGTTGCAGGCGGCCCGCGGCCCGGCCCGTGGCACTGGACAGATGGCTGTCCATGGTCACGATAACGAAGCGGATTTTTGCGCCGTCAGCGGCTGTAGTGAGCTTTGGCATCGTAGAGCGTCTCCACCGTAATCAATTCCACGGATCGATCAGCAGCAAATCTTTCGGTGTTGCGGCGCGCCTTGCCGCGCACGAAAAACGGAATCTTCCCCAATTCCTTCTCCGCCTCCGGCGCCCAGTTCGCCTTCAGCGGTGAAACCACAGCGGCCACGCCGGGGGCGTCGACTTGCGCAGCCGCATGGCCGGCGGCAGCGTGACTCGAAGCGGCGATCGCGCAGTCCGCGGTCGCGGCTTGGGGCTGGGGTTGGGGTTGGGGTTGGGGTTGCGCCGCGGTGCTGCCCAGGTGCGAAGGCGGCGCCGCGTCATGAAATTCGAAATCGCCGCGGAACATGGTCAGCAGATGTTCTTCCAACCCCATCATCAATGGGTGCACCCAGGTGTCGAACAGCACGTTCGCGCCTTCGAAGCCCATCTGCGGTGAATAGCGGGCGGGGTAATCTTGAACGTGAACGGGGGCCGATATGACGGCGCAGGGAATTCCCAGTCGCTTGGCCATGTGCCTTTCCATCTGTGTTCCCAACACCAATTCAGGTTGTAGTTCGGCCACCTGCGCCTCGACCTCGAGGTAGTCATCGGTGATGAGCGCCTCGATCCCGTAAGTCGCGGCAGCGGCGCGCACGTCGCGGGCGAATTCCCGGCTGTACGTCCCGAGGCCCACCACCGTGAACCCGAGTTCCTGCGCGGCGATGCGGGCCGCGGCAATCGCGTGGGTGGCATCGCCGAAGACGTACACACGCTTGCCGGTGAGATAGGTGGAATCGACCGAGTGCGA
>Ga0116226_10000558_pt1 | contig 31872 bp, 25 predicted proteins | sample S1TSphfallax_FD_89692 | JGI IMG/M metagenome (GOLD analysis project Ga0116226, IMG submission 89692) | Host-associated microbial communities from peat moss isolated from Minnesota, USA - S1T2_Fa - Sphagnum fallax MG | ecosystem: Host-associated > Plants > Peat moss > Unclassified | place: USA...
CGACCTCCCGGCGATCATGGATACCACGCGGCCGCCCGATCGCATCCGCCAGGACGTGACCCGCAGTCCGGGCGGCGTCAGTTCGCTGTTCCTGAACAACTGCATCGGCTGTCACAGCGGCATGGATCCGATGGCGCAGGCGTTCGCGTACTACAACTTCTCCTATCCAGCGAGCGAGATCGGCGCCACCGCCTGGCCGATCGGCCAGATCGTCTACACCGCCGGCCAGGTGCAACCGAAGTATCACATCAATGCGACGAATTTCCCGCAGGGCTTCTCGACGCCGGATGATAGCTGGAACAACCGCTGGCGCACCGGACCCAATGCCGTGCTCGGCTGGAGCCCGGCCCTGCCCGGCAGCGGTAACGGCGCGAAATCCTTGGGCCAGGAGCTCGAGAGCAGCACCGCCTTCGCGACCTGTCAGGTGACGCGAGTGTTCAAAGATGTATGTCTGCGCCAGCCGAACTCCCCGGCCGACGTGAATCAGGTGACCTCGATGGTGAGCTCGTTCCAAAGCGGCTACAACTTACGGCAGGTGTTCGCGCAAAGCGCCGCCTACTGCGCGGGGAATTGACATGAATACCCGATTCGCGAAGAGCCGACCCTCGATGCGACGCCTGACCGTGCCGCACACGACGATGCTGCTGCGCTGCGCCGCGCTCGCGCTGGTCGCGGCGAGCCTCGCGCTTGCCGCCTGCAGCGGCAGCAGTGCCCCGACCACCGCGCTGCCGACCGAGGCACCCACCGGTTCTGCCAACGCCTATACCGGACCCGCCGCGGCGACCGCCGACGTGCAGGCCTTCCAGGTGAACCTATGGAACAACATCCGTGTGCAGAATCGCTGTGGTCAGTGCCACAACTCCACCACGCCCGGACAGATGCCGAATTTCGCGCGTAGTGACAACGTCAACCTCGCCTATGCGCAGGCCAACTCGGTGGTGAACCTATCCCAACCGTCGTCCTCTTTGATGGTGACCAAGGTGGCGGGCGGGCACAACTGTTGGCTCGCCGACAACAGCGCCTGCGGCACCATCCTCACCACCTGGATCAGCAACTGGGCGAGCGCCACCGGCGCGAGTTCCGCAACCCAGGTGCCGCTGGTTGCCCCACCGGTTCAAACCGTCGGGCAGAGCTTGAACTTCCCGGCGTCGGCCACCGATTATCAGAATACGGTGTACACCCTCACCAGCCAGTATTGCAGCAACTGTCACTCGACGGCGGCCCCGGCCGCCACCATGCAGTCGCCGTACTTCGCCGCGCCGGCGGCGCAGATCGCCAACGCCTATCAGGCCGCCATTCCGAAGATCGATTTCACCGGTTGCGTGCCGTTCAATGCGGCCACGTGCGGCACCAACTCGCGCTTCTACCAGCGACTGCTCACCGACATGCACAACTGCTGGAGCAGCTGCGCGGCCGATGCGGCGCTGATGCTGACGCAGATCCAGGCCTTCGCGCAGATGCTCACGCCCACCAACATCGATCCGTCGCTGGTGGTCAGCAAGGCATTGACCCTGGGGCAGGGCACGATCGCGAGCGGTGCCAATCGGTATGATGCGGACACCATTGCGATGTACCAGTTCCAGACCGGCACCGGCTTGGTCGCGTACGACACCAGCGGTGTCGACCCTTCGGCCGATTTGACCATCACCGGCAGCGTGACCTGGGCCGGCGGCTGGGGCGTCACCGTGGGTGCCGGTGGCAAGCTCCAGGCGACCACCTCGGGCAGCGCCAAGCTTTACAACCAGATCCAGGCCACCGGCGAGTTTTCGATCGAGGCCTGGGTCGCGCCCGCCTTGGTCGCGGCTGACAACTCGTACATGGTGAGCTATTCGGGCGGCGACACCACCCGCAATTTCACGCTGGGCCAGACCAATCAAGATTATGATTTCATGCTGCGGGGTTCGAACTCCAACTTGAACGGCACACCGCAGTTACAGACACCGGATGCGGCGACGTTGCTGCAGGCCTCGTTGCAACATGTCGTGCTCACCTATGACCCGGTCAATGGGCGCCAGATCTACGTCAACGGCGTCAATGCCAACGTACCCGATCCGCAGAAAGGCGGCACCATTTCCAACTGGGACAGCAGCTTCGCGCTGGTGCTCGGCAACGAGACCTCCGGCGACCGCTCGTGGCAGGGACTCATCAAGATGGTGGCGATTCACAGTCGTGCGCTGACCGCGGCGCAGATCCTTCAGAATTACAATGCCGGCGTCGGCGAACGTTACTACATGTTGTTCAACGTGTCGGACGTGACCGGCGTGTCGCAGGCCTACGTGCTGTTCACGGTCAGTCAGTACGACAGCTACAGCTATCTCTTCTACCAGCCGACGTTCATATCGCTCGATCCCACCGTGACGCCGAACAACATCGTCGTCAAAGGCATCCGCATCGGTTTGAACGGCAACATCCCGTCGGTGGGTCAAGCCTACATTCCGCTCAATACCACCGTCACGGCGGCCAACTACACGCCGCAAGGCGAGGTGCTATCGAACGTCGGCACGGTCATCGGCCTGCAGAGCGGTCCGCTCACCGATCAGTTCTTCCTGACCTTCGATCAGCTGGGCAGTCAGAGCAACGTCGTGGTCGAACCCGTGCCGGTGGCGCCCGCCATGGCACTGGGTCCGGTCGTCGCCGACGTCGGGGTGCGCACGTTCGCCGAGGTCAACTCGACGCTGTCGGTGCTGACCGGTGTACCCACGTCGCAATCGGCCGTTGCCGCCACCTATCAGGCCGTGCAGCAGCAGCTGCCCGCGGTTCCGGCGCTGGAATCGTTCTCCTCGGCGAATCAGGTCGGCGTGGCCCAGATCGCCATTCAATATTGCAACACGATGGTGAACACCCCATCGTTGGCCGCGCGGATGTTCCCCGGCGTGAGCTTCGGTGCTTCGCTGTTCGCAAGTCCGGCAGGCATCAGTTCGGTGACCGGACCCTTGGCGGCGGCGGTGTTGGGCAATGGACTCAACTCGTCACCGGCCGCGTCGAGCGTCACCACGGAACTCGGGAATTTGATCAACGCCCTGTGCAGCACGTCGGCATGCAACAACACGGCCCGGGTTCAGGCGGTCACGGCCGCCGCCTGTGCGGCCGCGTTCGGCAGCGCCGACATGCTGATCAAATGAGGGGTAAGGACATGAAGAGGTACTCTATGCGCAAGAAATCCCGGGCGGCGGCATTGCATGAACCGCTGCTGCATCAGGACCATCCGCGGCCGACCACGCGGCGTCAATTCCTCGCGCAGAGCTTCATGACCGGCGCCGCCACGGTGGTCGGACCCTCGCTGCTCGGCATGCTGGCGGCGCCGCGCTTCGCGCAGGCCACGTTGGCGCCGGATATCGCGGGTCTGCTCAACACCTGCAACATCACCACCGGCGCGGGAAAAGTCCCGTTCATCTGTTTCGATCTGTCGGGCGGAGGCAACATCGCCGGGTCGAATGTGCTGGTGGGCGGTCCCGGCGGGCAGCTGGATTTCTTGAGCGTCGCCGGCTACAACAAGCTCGGACTGCCCGGCACGATGGTCCCCAATTCGAGCGCCACGGGCAGCTTCGTCGATTCGAGCTTCGGGCTGCGCTTTCATTCCGACAGCGCGCACCTGCGCGGCATGAAGGCGCGCGCCAGCGCCAAGGCGATGGCCGGCACCAACGGGTCGATCATCCCCGCATTGTCGCAGAACGACACCAACGTGAACGTTCACAACCCGATGTATGCCATCTATCAATACGGGGCGCGCGGCGGACTGCTCAATCTGATCGGCTCAGCCAGCTCGGTATCGGGAGGCAACTCGATGGCCCCCCCGACCATGATCATTTCGGCGGCACAGCCGACCAAGATCTCGAGTTCCGCCGACACACAAGGGTTGGTGAGCACCGGCCAGCTGAGTACGTTGCTGCCGAATCCGTCGGACGTCACGAATGTGCTGGAATCGATGAAGCGCATCAGCGATGCGAAGTATGCACAGGTCACGGCCTATGCCACCAATCCCACCCTCAACGCCACGGCCTTGGGCACGGGCGCGAGCGCGCCCGGGATCATGGGCTGTGGGTTCACCAAGGCCGCCTACATCGTCGACAAGTACAACAGTCCGTCGGCGGTGAACCCGGACGTCGATCCGAACATCGTGGGCCCGAGCGGCATCTTCAACAGCACCGAATATCAGGCAAACACCGACTATCAGAAAACCGCCGCGGTCATGAAGCTGGTCATTGACGGGAATGCGGCGGCCGGCACCATCGAAATGGACGGCTTCGATTACCACACGGGCGATCGCGCCACGGGCGAGACCCGCGACTTGAATCTGGGTAACTGCATCGGTGCGGTGCTCGAGTATGCGGCCCGGGTCGGCAAGCCGGTGATGATCTACGTCTTCAGCGATGGCTCGCTGGCGAGTAACGGCATGATCGACACGACGGCGGCCGGGCGGGACAAGTGCGTTTGGACGGCGGATAATCAGAGCGTCGCGGCCACCTACTTCCTGGTCTACAATCCGGCCGGCAAGCCGGTGGCGGCGCAGAGCAATCCCGAAATGAGTCTGCAGATCGGGAACTTCAACTCCGATGGCTCCATCAACACCTCGGGCAGTCCCGGTGGTAACAACGTGTTCAACTTGGTCCAAATGGTCGTGCTCAATTACATCGCGCTGCACACCGCGTCCGCGCCGGCGGCATTCGCTGCGCTGTATCCGTCCCCGAACCTCAACAACACGCTCGGGCTTGGATCCGCGCTCGAGCCGTACATCGCCTTCCAGCCGCTCGCCGGCTTGGTGAATGGCGCGGTGCCGGGGTGAGCGGGACGAGGCGGGTCGCGCAGCCGCCCGCTGCGTTGACACCCCGGCTCGCAGTATGCCATTTTGCATAAGATGCACCGCGTGAGCGAAACTCGTGTCTTATGTGGTTTTGCCCTGGGTGCGTTACTGGCGTCGGCGGCGTTTCCCGCCCCTGCGACGCTGCTTGGCAAACCCGCGCCGGACTTCGTGCTGAAGAGTCTGGACGGCAGCAACCTGCGGCTCTCCGAGTACCGCGGCCAGGTCGTGATGGTCGTCTTCTGGGCCCGTTGGGAGGGGGAAGCTCGGCAGGAGATGCCGGTGCTCGATCACATCAATACCACCTACAATCGGTCGGGTCTGGTGGTGCTCGGCGTCTCGGTCGACGAGGACGCGAGGCGCGCGCGCGACTTTGCGCAGGGCATGAAACTCGGCTATCCGGTGCTGTTGGATACGACCCCGGATATTGGTCGCGATTACTCGATCCAGAGAATGCCCCTGACGATCTTGGTCGACCGCTCGGGCGTCGTGCGATTCTCGAGTGTCGGATACAAGCCCGGCGACGATCGCACTTACCTTGACAAAATCCGCGAATTACTGCGCGAGTAACGATAGGCTTCCCATGAATTTCAAGTATCGAAAGCTTTCGAACATGTTGCGTTCAGGCGTGTTGCTGGGCGGGTTGGCCTTGGCGGCCGTGACGGCCGTGACCGCAACACCCGCCGTTGGCGCCCCCCCGGCGGCCGTCGCCGATGCGCAGTCCGCCGCCCCGGCCGCCCCGGTCGCCGCGGTTCCGGCCACCGCGCCAGCTGGCAGCGCGCCCGCCGACAGCGCGCCCGCGGATGCGACGGGTGCCCCCAGCGGGCAGCCGCCCGGCGACTTCAAGACCTTGGATCAAGAAGTCCAGCGCATGAAAAAGGATGTCATCGAACTCAACAAGGATTTGTTCGTGCTCCAAGAGGAGCTGCTGTTTCCCGCCAACACTCAGGTTGCGGTCTACGTGTCGATGGACGTGGGGGCATTCTTCGCGCTCGATTCGGTGACCGTCAAGATCGACAACAAGGAAGTGAAGAACTACCTGTATACCGCGCGCGAGGCCGACGCGCTGCTCAAAGGGGCGGTGCAGGAACTCTATCTCGGCAATCTCAAGGTCGGCAAGCACGAGTTGGTTGCTTTCTTCACCGGCAAGGGTCCGGTCGAGCGTGATTACAAGCGCGGCGCCACGATCACCTTCGACAAGGGGGTCGGTGCCAAGTACCTGGAACTCAAGATCACGGATCGCGTCGAGAAGCATCAGCCAGAGTTCAAGATCAAAGATTGGGAATGACGACGCGAGTCATAGTGCGACGCGTGATGCGCGCGGTCCGGGTGCTGTCGCTCGGCGGGTTGTTGCTGGGCGCACCGGTTGTGGGCGTTGCGGCCAAGAACGTCAAGCCCGATCCCGATGGCCTGCCGCCGCATGACGTGAAGGACCTCCACTACGGTGACGTGCTGTTCTACTTCTTCCAGGACGATTACTTCGATGCGATCACCCGGTTGCTGGCAGCACAACAACTGAACGAGTTGCCGAATACCGAGGGCGAGGCGGAACTGCTGCTGGGCGGTTTGTACCTGTCGCTCGGCGAGCACGTCGAGGCCGGCAACATCTTCAACCGGTTGTTGAACGCCAACACCACCCAAGCGGTGCGTAACAAGGCCTGGTTCTATCTCGGCAAGGTATGGTACGAGCGCGGCTACCTCGCGGAGTCGGAGCGTGCGCTGCGCGAGGTATCCGACAAGATCCAGCCGCGCATCAACGCCGAGCGCTACATGCTGCTGGCGCAGATCATGCTGCGCGAGGGGCGCACCGATGACGCCGTCGCCGCATTGAGTTCTTGGCATGGACCGCCGGATTGGACGGCCTACGCGCAGTTCAACCTGGGCGTGGCGCTGGTGCGCCAGGGCCACCTCGCCGCTGCGTTGCCACATCTCGATCAGGTGGGCCGGATGGCTACTGCCAGCGCCGAGTTGCTGGCACTCAAGGACAAGGCGAATCTGGCGGCCGGGTTCGCGCTGCTGCAGGCCAACCGGCCCGCCGAGGCGCGTCCGATCCTGGAGCGCGTGCGTTTGCGAGGGCCCTATTCGAGCAAGGCATTGCTCGGCGTCGGATGGGCCGATTCGGCATTGGGGGAATTCAAGCGAGCCCTGGTCCCGTGGTTGGCCCTGCGCAAGCGCGATGTGCTCGACTCGGCCGTTCAGGAATCGTATCTGACGGTGCCGTATGCCTACAACCAACTCGGCGCCACCGGCCAGGCCGCGGAGTTCTACAGCGCAGCGATCGACTCGTTCGATGCGGAACGGCAGCGCATCGATGCGTCCATCGACGAGATCAAGAGTGGCAAATTACTGGATCGACTCCTCACCGACGACAAGCAGGGGACGCTCACCTGGTATTGGCAATTGAAGACGCTGCCCGACGCGCCCGAGTCACGTTATCTCTATCAATTGCTCGCGAGCGATGAGTTTCAGGAGGGCCTCAAGAATTACCGAGAACTCAATTTCATGCGGCGCAACTTGGACTCCTGGCATGGCGATCTGGCGGCCTTCCACGACATGCTGGATACGCGCCAGCGTGCGTATGAGGAGCGCGTCCCGAAGGCGGATGCCCTGCTCCAGGCGACCGACCTTGACGCGCTCAACGAGCAGCGCGTGGATTTCTCGTCGCGCCTCAATGCGATCGAAAAATCCAATGATGTGGCCGCGCTCGGCACACCGGAGGAACAGGCGAATTGGGCGCGCCTCAAGCATATCGAGGAGTTTCTCGCATTGCACCCGGACGACCCGGAACTCGCCGACATGCGCGATCGGTTGCGATTGCTGAAGGGGGTCATGTACTGGCGGCTGTCGCAGAGTTTCAAGGCGCGTCTGTGGAACGAGCGCCGTTCGGTGCGGGATCTCGAGACCGCGCTGATCGAAACCCAGAAGCGCGATCTGTCGGTGCAACAGGCGCGGCAGAACATGCCGAACAACAACGCCGACTTCGCGGGCCGGGTGAACGCCATCGAGGATCGCATCGAGTCTTCGCGACGACGGCTCGACGACTTGTCCGCCGCGCAGAACCGCTTTCTCCAGGCCCTCGCCATCCGCGAATTAGAGGCGCAGGAGCAGCGCCTCAATGTTTATCAGATCCAGGCCCGGTATGAACTCGCGGCCATTTACGACAAGACCACGGACAAGGCCGCCCAGCCGAAGGCGAAACCATGAGGGGCGCCGGGGCGCTCGCGCTGGCCTCGATGAGTCTGTACGCGGCAAGCCTGTGGGCTGCCCACAGCAATCCTCCGACGATCAAGGATCTGGAGGGGCAGCAGGTGGATGTGAGCACCGATCCGCCGCAGGGTATCGACACCAATAAGACGATGGACAGCTACCGGCGCTTTCTCGATTTGAATGCCGGCGACGCGGCGCTGCGGGCCGAGGCTTTGCGCCGCCTCGGCGATCTGAATCTCGAGAGCTCGGAATCCGAACGGATCGAACGCGAACTCGTCACCAATGAGGGCCTGCGCTCGACTGAGGCCATCCACCTGTACTCGGCCCTGCTCAAGGCCTATCCGGCCTACGAGCGCAACGACTCGGTGCTGTATCAGCTCGCCCGCGCCTACGATCTCGACGCCCAACCGGATAAGGCGCTCGCCACGCTCGACCGGTTGGTGAAGGACTATCCCCACAGTCATTTTATCGATGAGGCGCAATTCCGACGCGGCGAGCTGCTGTTCGCCGCGAAGTCCTACGCGGCGGCGCAAAGCGCCTACCAGGCGGTGGTCAAATCCGGTCCCACATCGTCGTTCTATAACCAGAGTCTTTATAAAGACGGCTGGTCGCAGTTCAAACAGGGCGATGACGAGGGGAGTCTCTCGGCGTTCGCCGGAGTGCTCGACTCGGTGCTGGTATCGAAGCGCGATCCCACCGTGATGATCGAGCTCGACGCGCTGTCCCGCCCGAACCGCGAGCTGGTGGAGGATACGTTCCGGGTCATGTCGATCACGTTCTCCTATCTCGACGGGCCGAAGAGCATCGACCAATTCGTCAAGAGTCGGTCGCTGCGCCCTTACTCCTATCTGCTGTATGCGCGACTCGGGGATCTCTATATCGAGAAGGAGCGTTATACGGATGCCGCCGATGCCTACCGGGCGTTCGTGTCCCAAGATCGTGACAACGAGCGAGCACCGCTGCTCCAGATGCAGGCCATCGACGCCTATTCGAAGGGTGGCTTCCCGGAACTCGTTCTGCAGGGTAAGGAGGAGTTCGTCGAGGATTATGCGTTCGGAACGCCCTACTGGAAGAATCGGACCCCGCGGGGTGAGCCGGCCGTGGTGGCAGAACTCAAGACCAATTTGCAGGATCTGGCGCAGCACTATCATGCCGAAGCACAGCGCACCCACGCTCTTCCCGATGCGCAAGCGGCGGCAAAATGGTACCGCCGCTTCATCGCCTCGTTTCCGGACGATCCGGACACCGCCGTCACCAACTTCGCGCTTGCGGATACGTTGTTCGAGAGCAAGCAGTATCTCGAGGCGGCACAGGAATACGAGAAGACGGCGTACGGGTACGGCACCCATGACAAGGCCGGTGCCGCCGGCTACGCCGCCATCGTCGCGTATTCGAAAGAGGAAGAGTCGCGGACCGGGGATGCGAAGGCGAAGCTGCACGCTCGCGAAATCGACAGCTCGCTGAAATTCGCGGCAACTTTCCCGGCCAACCCCGAGAGCGCGGCGGTGCTGACCCGCGCGGCGGCCGACCTCTATAGCGTCAAGGACTTCGGCCGGGCGATCACGGCCGCCCAGGCGCTGCTCGCCAAGACTCCGCCGGCCGACTCATCGCAGCAGCGTGTCGCGTGGACGGTCATCGCGAATTCCGAATTCGAGCAGGGAGAGTTCGCCAAAGCGGAAACCGGCTACACCCGTGCCGAGGCGCTGATGCCGCCCACCGATCCGGAGCGCCCGGTCATCGTCGAACGACTGGCGGCTTCGATTTACAAGCAGGGCGAGGAGAAAAACAAGTCGGGCGACAGTGCGGGCGCAGTCGATGATTTCCTCAGGGTCGCGCAGGAGGCGCCGACCTCGAAAGTCCGGTCCAATGCGGATTTCGATGCCGGTGCGCTGCTCATCGACCAGAAACAATGGGACCGGGCGATCGTCGTGCTGGAGGCTTTCCGGCGCAACTTTCCCGACAGCCCGTTGCAAGCGGACGTGAACCGAAAGCTGGCCGTGGCCTACTCCGAATCGAATCAAACCGCTGCGGCCGCGCGTGAATTCGAGCGGATCGCACAGAGCCCCTCGGAAACCCCGGCCGTGCAGCGCGAGGCGCTGCTCCGCGCCGCCGATCTTTATGAAAAGAGCTTCGATATCGTGCACGCGCGCGCCATGTTGGAGCTTTTCGTGAAGCGTTTCCCGCTGCCCATCAATCCGGCCATGGAGGCGCGTAACCGCCTGGCCGTGATGGCCGAGAAATCCGGCGATTCGACCGAGTACGACCATTGGCTGCGCGAGATCATCGCGGCAGACCGTGCGGCGGGTGCGGCTCGAACCGATCGAAGCCGCGCCTTGGCCGCCAAGGCCACGCTGACATTGGCCGAGCCGATCCGCGACACTTTCATGCGTATCAAGCTGGTCGTGCCGCTGAAGAAATCTCTGGCCGAGAAGAGCAAGGCGATGGAGGCGGCGCTGAAGGCCTACACCGAAGCCGCCGACTACCAGGTGGCGGACGTGACCACGGTCGCGACCTTCGAGAGCGCCGAACTCTATCGGCAACTCGGCAAGGATTTGATGAGCTCCGAGCGGCCGAAAAATCTGTCGAAAGATGAATTGGAACAATACGACGTGTTGTTGGAGGAACAGGCGTTTCCTTTCGAGGAGAAAGCCATCAAATTACATGAGGTCAACACCGCTCGGACCCGGGAAGGAATCTACGATGAATGGGTGCAGAAGAGCTTCAGCGCGCTGGCGCAACTCAATCCCGGCCGTTACGCCAAGGTGGAAATCAGTGATCCGCTGGTCGATTCCATCCGCTAGCCTGGCGCTCACCGTCCTCCTGGCGGCCTGCCAAGGTGTGCACCCTGCGGCGGCGCCCGTGGTGCCTCATGATGCGGCCCATGAGACGGTTGCTCCCTCCGCGGGAGCGGTGTCAGCCGCCGCTGCACCCGTACCCGATCAGGCGGCACAGGCCTATGCCGATGCGCTCGAAGCGGCGCGGGCCGGGCATACCGCCGAGGCGGTGTCGAAGTTCAAAGCGTTGAGCGCGGCGTATCCGCAGTATGCGGGTCCGGAGGTTAATCTGGGACTCATCGAGGTTGGGGCAGGGCGCTTGGCCGATGCGGAGGCCGCCTTCAAGACGGCGCTCGAACGCAGTCCCGATGACGCGGTGGCAGGCAATGAACTCGGGATCGTGGAGCGACGGCTCGGTAAATTCACCGAGGCCGAAGCGGTCTATGAGCGCACGATAGCGGCACAGCCCAGCTACGCGCCGGCGTACTTGAATCTCGGCATACTCTACGATCTTTACCTGGCGGAGCCGCAAAAAGCGCTCGAGCAATTCGAAAAATACGTGCAACTCGCCGGCGACAACAAGCAGGTCACCGGCTGGCTGGCGGAACTGCGCAAGCGCGTCGGCGCGCCCGTTCCGTCGCCGAAAAAGGAGGCTTCTTGAAACGGTCGAACAATCGCCATTTCCATCCCGCATCGTATTGGCCGAGCGCCGCCTTGAGCACGTTCGCATTGTGCTGCGGTGTGGGCGCCGGCGCGCAGCAGGCACCCAAACCCGCGGCGTCCCAGGCGAGCGCCCAGGCGAGCGCCCAGATCGAGGCCGGTGAACCGCGCGCCGATACGACACCCCCCAGGGCATCCGCACCGGCGCCAGCGGTAGAACCCTCGGGCAGCAGCGCGGCGCCGACGAGCGAGCCCAAGGCGGCCCATGCCGCGGCCCGTGCGGTCAGCCCCGCGAGCGCCGCTGCCGCGCCAGGCGCGAAGACGGCTGCGGATCGCGTCGACTTGGGCACGGCCACCGTCACCGGGGACCGAGAACAGCCCAAGGTCATGTATATCGTGCCCTGGAAGCGGTCCGATATCGGCGATACGTCGGGCAAACCGTTGAACAGTCTTTTGGACGAGGCATTGACTCCCGTCGATCGGGATGAGTTCAAGCGTCAGGTGGCTTACTACGACGCCTTGCAATCCGGTGCATCGGGCGGTACGGCACAGGGTGAGAAGTAATTCCGCCCTCGGAAAACATAATGTGATTGAATTCCAGTCAAACGGCGGACGGGCATTTCTAGGAGCGCGCTCATGAATTTCTTCAATTCAGTGGTCAATTTTTTCAAGGACGGCGGGTTTTTCCTCTACCCGCTGGCAATCATCTTCGTGGTTGGCGTATCGATCGCGGTCGAGAGATTCATCTACCTGACCCGTGAAACCAGCCGCAACCGCGCGCTCTGGGACGATCTCGTGCCCGCGCTGGGCGCCGGAAATTTCAAGCAGGTGACGCAGCTCACCCAGAACTCGAAGGCTTCGATCGCGACCGTACTCAACTACGGGGTGGCGCGCGTCGCGAGTGCGCGCCGCCGCGATGACATCGAGAAGGCGATGGACGAGAGCTTGCTCGAGGTCATTCCGCGCATCGAGAAGCGCACGCATTATCTGTCGTCGCTCGCCAACGTGGGACTGTTGATCGGTTTGTTGGGCACCATCACCGGCTTGATCGGTGCATTCAGCGCGGTCGCCACGGCAAATCCGGCCGAGAAGGCCAGTCTGCTCTCGAACGCCATTTCGGTCGCCATGAACAACACCGCTTCCGGTCTGGGCGTGGCGATCATTCTGTTACTCGCGCACATGTTTCTCGAGTCGAAGACGACGTCGCTGATCGATAGTCTGGAAATCGCGTCGGTGAAGTTCTTGAACTCGATTACGGAGCGTCAACACGAGGCCGCCGCCACGCCTGCCGCGCCGGCCCCGGCCCGCACCCCGGGCGCGGCGACGGCTCGCGGCACCATTTAACGGCCCATGAAGTCCAAGTCCGCACGTCTGGTCCGGCGTAATCATGCCCGCTACCATCAAGGGCGTGACGACCTCAACATCGTGCCGATGATCGACATGATGGTCATCTTGGTGTTCTTCTTGATCTTCACCGCGGTGTTTTCCAAGACGAATGTCATTCCGCTCAACCTGCCGGCCAGCAGCACCGAAGCGTTGGATCTGCCGAAGGGACTCAAACTCGAGATCATCATCCATCCGGACGACATCGTCGTGAACGACCGCAACTCGGGACCGTTGAAGACGCTGCCCAACACCGCCACCGGCCTCGATCTCGACGGTCTGTCGGAGTTCATGCGCCGCGTGAAGGCTCAAAAGCCCGATATGCTGGATGCGACCGTGCTGCCGAGCCCCGGCACCTCGTATGACACGCTGGTTCAGGTGATGGATACGGTGCGCGTCTACCAGGAGCCCGTGGCGCCGTTTTCCAAGGCGGAGTTGTTCCCTGACATCGCCATCGCGGATGCGCCCCCATGAGCGCTTATCGCGATCGTCGCCGCAAGCGGCACCATGGTGCCAGCCACTTCGCGCTGGTTCCGTTCATCGACATGATGACCATCTTGGTGGTGTTCCTGCTGGCGCACACCGCCGAGGTGGACATTCTCCCGAACACCAAGAACATACCGATTCCCGAGTCGCTGTCCGATCACAAGCCCAATGCGACCGTCGTCGTCATGGTGACCAAGGACTCCGTGTACGTGGATGGGAAGCTGATCGGTTCCGTCGACGAGATGACCGCCGCGGGTCCGGTCTTCGAGCCGCTCAAAGCCGCGTTGCTGGCGCAGCGCGCCGCGGCGTCGGGTAATGCGCCGGACACCGACATCGCGAAGCGCGAGGTGACGATCATGGGTGACAAGAACCTTCCGTACAGCCTTCTCAAGAAGATCATGTTCACCTGCAGCGATGCCGAGTACGGCAAGGTGTCGTTCGCCGTCGTGGAACGCGAGCAGGCGGCGTCCTGATGATGGCATCGAAGCCTGGTCCGACCACGCTGGCGCCGTTCTTTCGGCGCTACGAACTGCCGTGGTCGCCCGCGCAGGACATGGAGCGCCGTTTTCGGCTCATCCTATGGTCTCTGTCGATAGCCGCCATCCTGATCGGCCTGGCGATCTACTGGCTCCCGCGTCAGGAGCACGCGGTCAATCTCGAGTCCCCGCCCGAGCGGGTGGTGCAACTCGTGCTCGAGCCACCACCGCCGCCACCACCACCACCGCCGCCCAAACCGGAGAAGCCACTGGAAAAGGCGCCGGTCAGCGCCAAGCCGACGCCCGCGGTTCCCGCACCGGTGGATCCCCGTATCAAAGCCTCCAAAAGTGGCTTGTTGGCCAACCTCGATGATCTCGCGGCGTTGCGCGATCAGGTCGATGTCGACAAATTCGCCAAGAATCAGCCGAAAACCCTGGATCCCGGCGATGTCAGCACGGTGCAGCGATCGCTCATCACCTCCAAGGTGGGCGGTACCAGTGGCGGGATCAGCGCACCCACCAGCAGCGGTCTGGCAGCCGGTGGCGGTTCGCTGAACGGCATTCGCACCGCCCAGGTTGCGGATCCCACCCTGGCCGCGGGAGGCCATGGCGCAACCCGCGCCGGTGGCAGCGGCAAGGCCTCGCGCGGCGCCGAGGAAATCGCGCTGGTCTTCACCAAGAACAAGGGCGCCATCGATGCCATGTACGCGCGGGCGCTGCGCGACAACCCGGCCTTGCAGGGCAAAGTGGTGCTCGAGATCACCATCGCGCCGTCCGGCGAGATCACGGCCGCACGCGTCGTCTCGAGTGACTTGAACGATCCCGAGTTCGAGGCCAAGTTGCTGGCGCGGGTCCGGCTGTTCCGGTTCGATGCCAAAGATGTCGCGACGCTAACCGCCACCAAACCCATCGATTTTTTCCCCACCGGATGAACATTCAATCGGAAATCGATTTTTTTTCCGAGCTTTGCCCGGTCGACAAGGCCCGTTTCGTCTCGCGCCTCATCATCGAGGTGCATGAAGAGGCCAAGCTGGGCTCGAGCAGAGGTCAGGATTCGCAGCGCCTGAAGTTCTCCGTCGAAATTAGCCAGCGCCTGGCTCGATTCACCTTTCAGCTCCTGAGCGAGGACATCACGCGACCGCCCGATTCTGTGATGATTCGGATGTTGCTGGCGCCCCGCGGGGATAAAATTTCGGAAGACATGCTCCATAATGCCTACCGGCGAGTGCTGGCCGGTTTCGAGGCTTTCGACACCACGGTCCTGTTGAACGTCAGCTGAACTTGGAAGACGCCGCTCGAGCGGCCGACTATGTATCGCCAACACATTCAATTTACGGTCAAGGACGTGGGGCTCCGCGAGGACGTCCATGAGTTGGGACAAATGGTCGGAGAACTGGTGCGTGAGCAGGGCACCGATGCATTCTTCGATCTCGTCGAAGGCGATCGGCTCGCGGCGATCGCCCGGCGCGAAGCGACATCGGACCGCGATCGCGCCCACGTGGGCGAACTCGAGACCCGCGCGCGGGGCCGTTCGCCGGCGGCCGCGACCGATCTGACGCGGGCGTTTTCGCTGTGGTTCCAGGCGGTCAACACCGCGGAGAAGGTACATCGGGTCCGGCGTCGCCGGCAGTATCTCGATGCTTCGAGCACGGCTCAGCCCGGCGGAATCGCGGACTGCGTCGCGCGCCTTCGGGCCGAGGGCGTGCCGTTCGGTCAGGTGCTCGATTTGATCGCCTCGATGAGCATCGAACCGGTGTTCACGGCGCATCCGACCGAGTCCACGCGCCGCACCATCCTGCGCAAACAGCAGCGCATCGCGCAGTCTCTGCTCGACCGATTGAATCCCGCGCTCACGCGTATCGAAAGCGATGCGCTACGAGAGCGGGCGCGGCTCGATCTGACGAGCACCTGGCAGACCGAGGATCACCCACGCGGCGGCCTCACGGTGGCGGACGAGCGTGAGCATGTGCTGTTTTATCTGCTGGAAATTCTGTATCGGGTGGTGCCGCTTTTCTACGAGGAGGTGGAGAAGGCGCTGGCCGATGCCTACGGTGTTGCCGCCGAGTCCATCCACCTACCCTCGCTGCTGCATTTTGGTTCCTGGGTGGGCGGCGACATGGACGGCAACGAAGATGTTCACGGCAAGACCATTCGCGAGACGCTGCATCGTCATCAACAATTGATCGTTTCGACCTACTTCAAGGAGGCCGGACAGCTTGCCGAGACCTTGAGTCAGAGTGCCAACCGGGTCGGCGTCAGCGCGGCGCTGGTCAAGCGAATCGACAACTATCGAGCCTCTCTGCCCGGTGGTCAGGAGTTGGTGCCGGCGCGGCACGATCGGCAGCCCTACCGAATATTCTTCGGTCAGGTTCGTGAGCGGCTCACGGCGACCTATGACGGTCGTCCCAATGCGTATCAAAACTCGGACGAATTGCTGGCTGATATTCAGCTCGTCTCGGATAGTCTCCTCGCCAACCGCGGACGCCATGCGGGATATTTTCTGGTACGGCGGTTCATGCGCCGCGTTCGGACCTTTGGTTTCCACCTGGCGACGCTGGACGTCAAGCAACATGCTGACGTGCACTGCGACGTGATCGGGCAGGGGTTGGGAATTCCCGATTGGTCGGCGTTGCCGCCGGCCGAACGGCTGCATCAATTGCGCGACCTGCTGGCTCGCGATCAGGGCCCCGCCGGCACACTCGACGCCATCGGCCGCCGCACGCTCGGGGTGTTCGAGGCCATTGCACAGGCGCGCCACAAATTGGGCGATCGCGCGATCGGCGATTATATCGTGAGCGGTGCGCGGGGTCCGGAGGACGTGCTCGCGGTTTTGCTGCTCGCCCGATGGGCTGATATCACCGATAAGCGGACGGGGGAATGCCCGATCGACGTGGCGCCGCTGCTCGAATCCATTGCGGCGCTGGAACAGGCGGGCGACGTGCTCAGGCGCTTGCATGCCGAGCCCGCCTATGAGCGGCATCTCGCGGCGCGCGGCAATCGTCAACAGGTGGTGCTCGGCTATTCCGATAACAACAAGGAGGGCGGCATCGCGGCTTCGCGCTGGGCGACCCAAATTGCGCAGGCCCAATTAGTCGAGGCGGCACGCGCCTCACGCGTCCGCCTCACGCTGTTTCACGGCCGTGGAGGCACCCCCGCGCGCGGCGGTGGGCGCACCGAGCACTTGGTGGAGGCGGCACCACCCGGCGCGATCCACGGCGTGTTGCGACTCACGGAGCAGGGGGAAGTCGTCAACCAGAACTATGGCCTAAGGCCGATCGCTCTGCGCACCCTCGAACGGACGTTCGCCGCGGTGGCGTTGGCGACTCTGCATGGCGATCGGGCGGGCCCGACGCAGGTCGAACTCGCCGCCATGCGGACCATCGCGTCGTCGAGTTTCGCGGCTTATCGCCGGTTCGTGCATGACAGCCCGGAATTCTTCGACTATTTTCGAGCCGTCACACCGCTCGACGTGATCGAACGCATGCATATCGGATTGCGCTCCGCAATGCGCGGTGGCGGCCGCGGACTGCCGGACTTGAGGGCGATCCCGTGGGTCTTCGCCTGGACCCAGAGCCGACACATGCTGCCCGGATGGTACGGTGTCGGCACGGGTCTGGCTGCCGCGGTAACCGCCCATGGCGCTCCCGTGCTCGCACAGATGCTGCGCGATTGGCCGTTCTTCCGGCATTTGATCGACGATGTCGAGGCCATGTTGGCACGTACCGACTTGGAGATTGCGGCGCATTACGACGCGCTCGCCGAACCCGCCTTGCGGACCCAGGCCGAACCGATTCGGCATGAGTTCGAACTCACCGTCAGCCGTGTGCTTGAGCTGCGCGGCACTGATGCGCTGCTCGACCACGATCCGACGCTCAAGCGCGCCATCATGCTGCGCAATCCCTACATCGATCCGATGCACCTCATGCAAGTGGATTTGCTGCGGCGTTGGCGCGCTACCGGGCGCCGCGACGAGGCGCTGTTCGGCGCGCTGCAAGCCACGATCAGCGGCATCGCCCAGGGGCTGCAAGCCACGGGCTGATCAGCACTCGGGTACGTTGACCGCGAGGCCGCCCTGGGAGGTTTCCTTGTAAATGGTCGACATATCGAGGCCGGTCTGGCGCATCGTCGCAATGACCTGATCCAGCGACACCTTGTGCGAGCCATCGCCCCGCAGCGCGAGCCGGGCGGCGTTGATCGCCTTGACCGAGCCCATGGCGTTGCGCTCGATGCACGGGATTTGTACCAGGCCGGCGACCGGATCGCAGGTGAGTCCCAGATTGTGTTCCATGCCGATCTCGGCGGCGTTCTCAATCTGCTCGTTGCTGCCATTCAACGCCGACACCAAGCCAGCCGCGGCCATCGAACAAGCCACGCCGACCTCGCCCTGGCAGCCCATCTCCGCGCCTGAAATCGAGGCATTCTGCTTGTACAGCATGCCCATCGCCGCGGCGGTGAGCAGAAACCGGGCCACGCCATCGTCGTCGGCGCCGGGTTCAAAACGCCGATAATAATGCAGCACGGCCGGTACGATGCCAGCCGCGCCGTTGGTCGGTGCGGTGACGACCTGGCCGCCCGCCGCATTTTCCTCATTCACCGCCAGTGCGAAGGCGTTGACCCAGTCGAGAGCATGCATGGGGCTCGCCGGATCGCCGGCCATCAGTTGGCGGACCAGCTTCGGAGCGCGGCGCCGCACCCCGAGGACGCCGGGCAACAGACCCTGTGCCTCGAAGCCGCGCCGGACGCAACTCTGCATGACCTGCCAGATGCGCATGAGCCGCGCGCGGATCTCGGCATCACCCGCCCACGTGCGTTCGCGCGCCAGCATCAATTCATGAATTTCGAGTCCCGTGGCGCGACCATGCTCGAGGAGCCGCGCGCCCGATGAGAATTCGAAGGGCGGCGTCATGCGCGCTGTGTCGGCCCTCGCTTCGGCCCCGGCTTGCACCACGAACCCGCCACCGATGCTGTAATACTCCTCGCGCGCCAGCACGTTCAACGTCGTGTCTTGTGCGGTGAAGCGCATGCCATTGGTGTGGCCGGGCAGAACCTGATCGGTGTGGAAGAGCAGATTCAGCGGCTCGTCGAACGCGATTTCATGCCGGCCGAGCAACCTGATGCGCCCGCTCGCGCGAATGCGCGCGAGCGCAGGTTCGATGCCGGTGGGATCGATAGTCTCGGGGTCCTCGCCTTCCAAGCCGAGCAGGATCGCCCGGTCGGTGCAGTGACCACGGCCGGTCAGGGCCAGCGAGCCGTAGAGCTGGGCCGAAATCTGTGACGTGCTGTCGAGCAGCCCGCGCGCCGCGAGCAATTGGACGAAACCGCGCGCCGCGTTCATGGGGCCCATGGTGTGCGAGCTCGACGGGCCGATGCCGATCTTGAAGATATCGAAAACGCTCAAACTCATGGACGACCTTTCCCGTTGCGTGAGGCTTCGAGATGATACGCCGCCGCGTGCCGCTGCGCTGATTCCAACGCACCGCCGCCGCGAACCGTGCTGCCAAGTGCTACGATCACGGATCCATAAAATCAACGATGCGTTCGTCCAGGAGTTGTCATGAATCGCAGATCGATCCTCCTTGCTGCGTCGCTTTGCGCGCTATTGATCGAGGCTGGCCCGGTAGGAGCCAAGATTCCCGACGCGATTGCGGCCGCGGTGGCGGATTCGGCTCGACCCGAGAGCGATCGGGCGCGCGATCCGAATCGCAAACCCGCGGAGACGCTGGAGTTCGCGGGTGTCAAACCCGGCGATGTGGTGGCGGAATTGCTGCCCGGCGCGGGCTACTACACGCGCTTGCTGAGTAAGATCGTGGGGCCCGCCGGGCATGTTTATGCGGTGGTGCCGGCGCCGCTGACCGACGCGGCGGCGGATATGCCGGATTTTGCCGCCCGGGTCAAGGCGCTCGCTGCGGAGCCGAATTATTCCAACGTGAGCGTGGTGGTGGAGCCGTTTGGCCAGTTGAAGTCTCCGGTACCGGTGGACCTCGTGTGGACATCGCAGAATTATCACGACTTGCACAACCTTCCCGGTCTCGATGTCGGCGTCTTCAACCAGCTGGTATACGACGCCTTGAAACCCGGCGGCACCTACTTCATCGTCGATCACGCGGCGGCAGCGGGATCCGGTACCCGGGATACGGCAACCCTGCATCGTATCGATGTCGAAACCGTCAAACACGAGGTGGGTAGCGCCGGATTCGTCCTGGTCGGTTCGAGCGATCTGTTGCGCAACCCGGGCGATTCGCACGCCGTCAAGGTATTCGATCCGGTGATTCGCGGCCGCACCGATCAATTCATATTAAAGTTTCGTAAGCCCAAAAAATAACGCCAAGGTGCGGCGCACTCCGGCGCACGGCTGCGGTCCAACTGTTGTCAACGCGGTGGCGCGGTGGCCGTTGATGGTCACGTGCTCGCGTCGTTGACGCCGCTTCGGCGTTCCGCTCAAGCATGATTGGAGGACTGGACAGTGACGACTTTGAATTCGATGGCGCGCGTCAAGCGCGCGGTTCTGTGCGCTGGCATACCGTTGACGGCCATGTTTGGGTTGAGTGCCTGCGTTACGCCGCCACCGCGGGTGGTTTCGGTGCCGGTACCTCCACCGCAAAGGATCTTCGTGTATCCGCAAAATGGTCAGAGTCCGGATCAGCTCGAACGTGACCGCTATGAATGCCACGTCTGGGCCGTTCAACAAACCGGCGTCGACCCCAGCCGTGCCGATGGAAATCCCTACGCCCGCGTCGTGGTTCAGCCCGCGACACCGCCGGGTGCGAATACAGCGGCCGGAGCGGTTACGGGCGCGATTCTGGGGGCCATCATTGCCGGCCCTCGGGCGGCAGGTGCGGGCTTGATTCTGGGCGGTGCGACGGGTGCAATCGTCGGTTCCGCCGCCGATGCGAATGCCCAACAGCAGGCTCAAATGACCCAACAAGAGATCAACGCGCAACAAGCGGCCGGACGCGCGAGTGCCGATGCCTATCGCCGGGCGTTGGGTGCGTGTCTGACCGGGCGTGGCTACACGATCAGTTAACGAGTTAACCGAGTACTCATGAACCAGCAAGGAAGAATGGCGCTGTTCGCGGCGTTTTTGGGGTGGGTGAGCCTGATTTGGCTGAGCCTGGCCTGGGTACCCGCCGTCGCCCAAGAGGACCACCAACACTCGAGGCACGAGAGTCGGGCCGCGCCCGTACCCGCCCGCCCGGCACTCGACGGACGCGGTCAGATTTTGGACCAACGCTATAATCACGGGCGCTACTACCCGCCGTCTGGCACCGTCGTCGCATCGCTGCCGTCCGGCTATCGCCCGGTTTATCGAGGCGGCGAGCGTTATTACTTCAATGCGGGTATCTGGTACGCGCCTCGCGGAGCCGGATTCGTGGTCATCGCGCCGCCGCCCGGGCTGGTCATCTCGGTGTTGCCGCCTTATTACACCACCGTTTGGTATGGCGGAGTCCCCTACTACTATGCCGACAGCGTGTACTACACGTGGCAGCCCGACCAGAACGGCTATGCCGTCGTCGATGCGCCGCCCGACGCGGACCAGCCCCCGTCACCGCCGCCGTCAGCCGATCCCTCGCAGACGACCAATGCTCAAGGTGATTTGATCATCTACCCGAAGAACGGTCAGTCCCCGGAACAACAGTCGGCGGATCGATTCGAGTGCCATCGCTGGGCGCGTGCCCAGACCGGGTTCGATCCGACGCAGCCGTCAGGGGGTGTGCAGGGCGACGTCGATCGGGCACGAAATAATTACGACCGCGCCATGACGGCATGCCTGGAAGGGCGCGGCTATCAAGTGAACTAGGAGTTCGGATGAATGACGATTGAGGCGATGACCCGGGCCTCAATCGTTGTCAGCCGGGCATAATTATCAACGATGACGGAGCGGCCGTCGCGAGTCAGCGACAGGTTTATTTCTTTTGTCTTTTGTCAATAATCAGGGTCGTGAGTCATATCCTACCGATCGCGCTGTCGCCGACTGATAGTGCGTCACAGGCGATCAGAGGAATATGGGTGTCATGGTCAGATTCACGGGTCCGTTTGAGTTTTCGAGGTCTGCGATGGAAGACGACACCGAGATGAAGAGCGCCTTCCTCAATCGTCGCGATTGGGGCAGTTACTTGAGCGCGCTGGAAAGCGCCGCCAGCTACCCGAAGGTGTTGGAAACCAAGTTCCTCGAAGCACTGAAGTCGGGTCGGGTCTGGGTGAGCGCGGGTGCCACCGAAGCCTCGAGTTGGTTGGTGGGCAAGACCGACCTGCGCGACAAATTCAGCACCGGGTAATTTCCATACGCGCGAGCCAGTGGTGGCTGGCTACTCGACGATCGACACGCGCTCCGGGCGCGAGTAGACGTTGCAATGACTCTGCCGTAGAAACCCTATTAGCGTCAGTTCCGACGCGACGCTCAAGCTGACCGCGAGACTGGAAGGTGCACCGATGGCGGCGAGCACCGACACTCCCGCTCGGATCGCTTTTTGGACCAGTTCGAAACTTGCTCTCCCACTCAACAGGACGACGCGGTCGCCGAGCGGCAGGCAGCCGGCGAGCAAGTTCGCGCCGACCAGTTTGTCGAAGGCATTGTGTCTGCCGACATCCTCCGCGACGCCGAGCAGTCGACCGTCCAAGTCGAAGAGTGCAGCGGCATGGATGCCGCCGGTATCGCCGAATCGGGACTGCTCCTCCCGCATGCGCTCGGGCAGCTTCAACAATAACGATAATGCGATCGCACCCGTTGCGGTGATCCGGGTGGCGGCCGTTCGCGCAATCGTTGCATCCAAGCCGGTCGTGCCGCAAACCCCGCAGCTCGAGCCGGCGGAGAAGCGGTGAGTGGCGGCTCGTATGTCGATCGGCAGGGACGCCTTCAGCCGGATATTAACGACGTTTGGCCGGCGGGTGCTCGACTCGATGACATCGATGTCGGGGGCCTCACTCACGATTCCCTCGCCATACAACAGGCCGGCCGCCAACACCTCATCATCACCCGGAGTTCGCATGGTCGTACCCAAGGACACGGGCTCGGGGCCCAGCGATGGGTGATGGAGTTGGAATTCGAGCGGAGCTTCGACCGCAACCCGATCCAGCTTGGGGCTGGAGGCGTCGAGTCCGGCGCGCAGCACCCGCACTTCCAGCGTGCCGCTCGCGGGGAGCGCGGCGGCCCGTGGTGCAACGGCTGGCAGCGGGGCCATGGCCGGCGCCGGTGCTGTGGCCGGCACCGGGGCTCCGGCGTCGGAGGGGGAGCTTGGTTTCGCCGCGCTCATGGGGCCTCAAATTTTGCCGAAATTGCCTGCCAATGATACCGTTCCAAGACCCGTCGCATTACTCAAGGAAGCCAGTATGTCGAAATCATCCGAACTTAAGGCGCGTAAAGCCGCTGCGGTGCCAAATGGCATCGGGACCAAGGGAATCTACGTCGCGAAGGCTGAAAATTCCGAAATTTGGGATGTCGACGGCCGCCGTTACATCGATTTCGCCGCGGGCATCGCGGTGCTCAATACCGGTCATCGCCACCCGACGGTGATGGCCGCGGTGGCAGAGCAGGCGGCCGCGTTCACGCATACCTGTTTTCACGTCGCTTCCTATGAGTCCTATGTGCGCCTGGCCGAACGCCTGAATGCCTTGGCTCCCGGGGATTTCCCGAAGAAGACGCTGTTTTTGAACTCGGGCGCCGAGGCGGTCGAGAATGCCATCAAGATTGCCCGCTATCACACCAAGCGGTCGGCCGTGATTGCATTCTCGGGCGGGTTTCACGGCCGCACCCTGATGACGATGGCGCTCACCGGCAAGGTGATGCCCTATAAGCGGGGTTTCGGACCGTTTCCGGCCGAGGTTTACCACGTGCCGTTTCCGCAGCCCTACCACGGGGTGACGACCGAGCAGGCTTTGGAGGATTTGGACCGCCTGTTTCACGGCGATGTGGATCCGAAGTCGGTGGCCGCCATCATCATCGAACCGGTCCAGGGCGAGGGCGGGTTCAACGTCGCCCCGGTGGATTTCTTGCGGGCATTACGCCGGCTCTGTGATGAACATGGGATCGTCTTCATCGCCGACGAGGTGCAAGGCGGGATCGCGCGAACCGGCAAGATGTTCTCCATCGAGCATGCGGGCGTCATTCCCGATCTGATCACCACCGCCAAGGGGTTGGGTGGCGGCCTGCCGCTGTCGGCCGTGACGGGCCGGGCGAGCATCATGGATTCGGCTCATCCGGGCGGCTTGGGGGGCACCTACGGCGGCAATCCGCTCAGCATCGCGGCGGGTCACGCCGTGCTCGATGTCATCGAGGCCGAGGATCTTTGCGCGCGCGCGAGCCGCGTGGGCCACAAGATGCGCATTCGCCTCGAAGCGCTGGCCAAGCAACTTCCCGGCATCGGCGATGTCCGCGGCCTGGGCGCGATGGTCGCTTTCGAACTGGTCAAGGATCCCAAGACCAAGGCGCCGGATGCCGAGATGACGGCCTCGATCCTGGCTCACGCCGAGCGGCGCGGACTGATTCTGCTGTCCTGCGGTACTTCCGCGAATGTGGTGCGGCTGTTGGCGCCGCTCACCATTCAGGATGCGGTGCTCGAGGAGGGCTTGTCGATTCTGGCGGCGGCGCTACTCGATGCGTATGGTCAGGAGGCGGCGCGCGCGGTTGCCTGAGCGCCGGGGCGATGGGCTGGGCGCAGGCCGGTCTACATCAGCGGGATTCGACTGCGTGATGTAGACCGGCCAATTCCAGCCAATGCCAGTGGCTTTTAATGCTTGTAGAAGAAGTCGATCCCGAAGGTTCGGGGCCGATAGCTGATGAACCGATAGTACGGACTCGCCAGCAAGTTGCCGTTCGAGTCGGTGGTATTGGTTTGGTGGTTGTAGTTCAAAATCGTATGGCTGTCGGTGAGGTTATCGACGAACAGGTTGAAGGCCCACTCGCCCACCTTGGTGCCGGCTCGTAGCGACGCGAAGCTTTCCCTTTCGGTCGGCAAGCTGGTGTTGTCGTATAAAGACGTGTTGGGGTCCTGGGCCGGATGCTGCCATTTATCCCCGGCGAGATACTCCCAATCGCCGCGTACGAAGGACTCGTAGCCGAACGGTCGGAACTTGTATTCCAATCCCAGTGAGATCGAATACGGCGGAATCGAGTACCCCGTGCCGGTGCCGTTCGGTCCCGCGATTGCATCGCCGGCCGCCACGACCGGTGGCCCGGATTGCACGGGACCGATATAGGTGTTCGTGGTGTAGCGGGCATCCGTATAGCCGAAGCTCGACTCGATGGAGAATGCCTCAGTGACCAGGAAGTCGCCTTGCAGGTCGATGCCCTTCGAGACGGCATTGCCCAAGTTGTCGGTGAATTGGATCTGACAGATCGGCGGCACCACGTTTTCCTGGATATTGTTCCATTGGATATAGTAGATGCTGCTGGCCAGGCGGATGCGATTGTCGATGTTGTTCTTGGCGCCCACTTCGAAGCTCTTGACCGAATCGGACTTGTAGGTGTTCGGCGCTCCGTGGGGCAGGCCCTCGGTTTGGAAATCCTGTGTGCAACCGAAGGTCAGGTTGGTGAAGGTGGGGTCGTAGGGAATCGATGGATTTCCGCCGCCGGGGCGAAAGCCCTTCGCAAAGGTGAAGTAGACCAAGTTATTCGGATCGGCTTGCCACTCGATCCCCGCCTTGGGCGTCACCGGCCGCTCGCTGTTCGATTGGGTACCCGCGAGCGTAGTGCCATTCTGCGGTCCGCCCGAGAGACTTTCGATGGTGAAAGAATCCTTCGAGATGCGCAGCCCCGCCGTCAGCTTGATGGTGTCCGTCACGTTGTAATTGAGCTCACCGAATCCGGCGATTTGGCGATCGAAACTCAGCAATTGGTTGAAGTAAGAATCGCCCATTGGAAGATACGAACTGCCGTCGGCGTTCAGTATGGGATTGGTCTCGAAGAAGTCGGCGATGTTCGAGCCGAACAGCTGATTGAAGAAATTATCCGCCATCGGATCGTGGATCTCTTCCAGACTGAACTGACGATCGAGCGAGTAGAACACGCCCACGGTCCAGTTCAGGCGCGACGCCGGATCGGTCGATTGCAGGCGAAATTCCTGGGTGATGTTGCGTTGAGAATTGGTGACGCTCGCGGGGGAGCGATAATCGGTGAGCCCCGCAGGCAGGTGAATTCCCGATCCATTGCCGTCGAGCAAGGGAAAGGCCGCGAGGCCGGCGGCATTGCCATATTCCGGAATCTGGCTTTGATAGTAACCCAGGTTATACAACGTACCGTCATAGCCGCTGATCTCGTCCCGATGGAAGTACGAAGTGGTGGAAATGAGCTTCGCCGGCCCGAAATCGGCCTGAACGTTGAGTGCCGGAAGGTAGAAGATGTCCGGGATGGGGCGCGCGGTCGGATCATCGCTCACGTATCGATTGGCCCCCGGATCGGATAATCCGGGAAAATAGATGGTCACGTCGTTGGTGTGCTGGTTTTGATAAATGATGCTCGGCTCGACACTCACGGCGTCATTGGGCTTCCATAGCCCGGCGAGGCGCAGAGCGGCGGTGCCCGAAAAATTGGCGTTCTTTTGAACGGTATCGAGCGTGGTCGGATCGACGCGATCGATCCAGCCGCCATCGCGCCGGAACCAGGCGCTGAAACGGATGCCGAAAACACCATCGACCACCGGGGCGCCGCCCGCGATGCCAGCCTCATAGGAAGGCGCGCCACCTTCGGTGTAGGACGTTTCCACTTTGGCGTTGATGCTGGCTTGGGTGAGGCTGGGTTGGGTCGTGATGTAGCGGACCGTGCCGCCTTCCGAGCCCGCGCCGAACAGCGTACCCTGAGGTCCGCGCAGCACTTCCACCCGGTCGAGGTCGAACAGTTTCACGAGCGCGTCATCGGAATTGAAGCCGAGATTGCGCACTTGGATCGGAACATCGTCGATATAGATACCGGTCGTGCCCGAACCGCCGCTCGAGGAGATGCCGCGGATTGAAATTTGGTTCGTCTGGCCGGCGTCGAAGGCGACGCCGGGGACGAACCGGGCGATGTCCGAGAAGTCCTTGATGCCCTTCTCGTCGATCGATTCCTGGTTCAGCGCCGTGATACTGATTGGCACGTGGCTGATGCCTTCCTCACGGCGGGTCGCCGTGACCGTGATCTCTTCGAGCTGCGGGCCGGCATTGGCCGCGTCAGTAGAGCTGGTGGTGTCGGCTGCGTGGGCACCCAGTACCATACCCATCAGGCTCGCGCTGGCGATGCTCGTACGCAACAACGGCCGACGGGCGCAGCTGTGCTTCGCCCGCACGAGAGTGCATTTCGTGGTCATCTCATCCCCTTCCCTATTATGTCGTCTGCTCGCACCGAGTGTGCGATTTCTACAACGACATTAACATCGCGTGCCATGCCGCGCAAACTCGAAAACGGACAGGAAACGGGCCCTGGAGCACGGCACGCGTCAACTTATGGGATGATACGGTGATGAGCACTTCGAACGATCGGCCCAAGGCCAAATCCTTGAATCCATTGCGGGCATTGATCCCGTTCGTGCGTCCCTACCGGGGCATGATGTGCGCTGCGCTGGTGGCCTTGCTGGTGGCGACGGTCTCCATGCTCGCGCTGCCGGTGGCGCTGCGCCAGCTCATCGATCATGGGCTCGTCACCCGGGATTCGAGTACCACCAACAGTCTCTTCCTCGGCTTCTTGGGTTTGGCGGTGGTGTTCGGGGTGGCGGCCGCGATGCGCTTCTACCTGGTCACCTGGCTCGGGGAGCGGGTGGTCGCCGATGTGCGCAGCGCCGTCTACCGCAGTGTGATCCGCATGGATCCGTTGTTTTTCGAGACCACTCGGGTGGGGGAGGTGCTGTCGCGCCTGACCACCGACACGACGCTGGTGCAGGCGATTTCCGGCGTGAATCTGTCCATCGTGTTGCGCTCGACCTTGAGCTTGATCGGCGCGCTCATCATGCTGGGGCTCACCAGTGCGAAGCTCACGCTGGCCATCCTGGTGATGATCCCGTTGGTCGTGGCCCCGCTCATCATGATCGGGCGACGCGTGCGCGGATTGTCGCGCGCGTCCCAGGATCGGATCGCCAATACCAGCGGACTGGCGGGCGAGACGTTGAACGCCATTCAGACGGTCCAGGCCTTCACGATGGAGGAGTTACAAAGCCAGCGTTATTCCGCGGCGGTTGAGGAGAGCTTTGAAACGGCCGTGCAGCGCACCAAGGTGCGGGCCACGCTGACCGCCGTGGGTATCACCTTGGTGTTCGCCGGGATCACCGGCGTCCTCTGGTTGGGTGCCCGGCAGGTGCTGGCCGGCACGATGACCGGCGGTCAGTTGCTGCAATTCTTGGCCTATGCCGTGTTCGTCGGCAGCTCCGCGGCGGCGCTCTCGGAAATGTGGGGTGAGGTGCAGCGGGCGGCCGGCGCGATGGAGCGACTCGATGAGCTGCTGAAGGCGCGTCCGGCCATCGTGGCGCCGGCGCGCCCGCTGGAGTTGCCGAGTCGCGTGCGGGGCAGCATTCGCTTCGACAATGTGAGCTTCCACTACCCGTCGCGACCTGACACGCTGGCGCTCGCGAACTTCAGTCTCGACGTGACGCCGGGGGAGACCATCGCATTCGTGGGTCCGTCCGGTGCCGGCAAGAGCACTACCTTCCAGTTGCTGCTGCGATTCTATGATCCGGATTCGGGCCGGGTCTCAATGGATGAGCGGCGCCTGTCCGAGTTGCGGCCGCAGGATATTCGAGCCCAGATCGGTTTGGTACCGCAGGAAACCGTGTTGTTCGGTGCCAGTGCACGCGACAACATCCGCTATGGCAAGCCGTCGGCCACCGACGCCGAAATCGAAGCGGCCGCCGTGGCCGCGGCCGCCGACGAATTCCTGCGTAAGCTGCCTCAAGGCTACGACACCTTCTTGGGCGAGCGGGGCACTCGGTTGTCCGGCGGCCAGCGGCAACGCATCGCGTTGGCGCGCGCGATCTTGAAGGACCCCCCCATTTTGCTGCTCGATGAGGCGACCAGTTCCTTGGATGCCGAATCGGAGCGTTTGGTGCAGCAGGCCCTCGAGAAACTGATGCAGGGTCGCACCACCATCATCATCGCGCATCGGCTGGCAACCGTGCTGAAGGCCGACCGCATCGTCGTGATGGATCATGGCCGCAAGATCGCGGTGGGTACTCACGCGGAGCTGTTGGTCTCGAGCCCGCTGTATGCGCGGCTCGCCTCGCTGCAGTTCGCGGCCACCGTCAATGAGACGGCCGATGCCGCGATGGTTTGACGCCGCGGCCGCGCGGCGCCGCGCCGTGCGCTAATCGGTGACGACGCGCCGGGCTGTCAGGAACGCGCTGACGTAGGGCGTACTGGCGAGTGAATCGATTCGCACCGCTCCGCCGGTGGCGGGCGCATGAATGAACCTTGCGTTGTCGAGCGCAATGCCCACATGCAGCTGCCGGTGAGCCAGGCGCAGGAAGACCAAGTCACCGGCCTCGACTTGGCCACGTCTGATCGGCGTGCCGGCGTGAATCAACTCACCTGTGGTGCGTGGCAGATGAATGCCCGCGCCGCCGGCCGCATACACCACGAGACCGCTGCAATCGAAACCGCCGGGAGCATTGCCGCCCCATCGATAGGGCTCGCCTAATTGGGTGACGGCCCGGCTGATGAGGATGCGCCGGGGGCCGGGTGGGACGGCGGCAACGGCCTCTTCGGCAACGACCTCGGCCGGTGGTTCGACGATGTGAGGTGGGGCGATGCCGGGTTGGACCGTGATGGCGGGGGAGGAACTTGGGGCGGGTACCGGCCGAGTCGTCGCACAGGCACCCAACGCGAGCGTGGCGGCCAGGATCAAGGCCGGTTGGAGCCAGCGCCGCGCGCCCCACCCGCGCGCGCCCCCCACCCGCCATCCCGTCATCCGTTGCTCATCCGGGCGACCGCCGCGCCAGCGACGTGGCGAGCGCTGCGCCGACGATTCCGGCTTCCGACCTTAACGCCCCGATCCGCAGCAGGGCAGGGCACTGGAGTTTGTCAATGAACTCGTCCGGCTCGTCGGTGATGCCGCCGCAGAGGACGATCAGGTCGGGCCAGAGCAACGCATGGAGTTCGCCCAAGACCAGGTTGAGCTCGGTCGTCCACTGGTCCCAATCGAGGTGCTGCTCGACCTTGGCACGGCCGGAGGCACGCAACTCAGCTTCCTTGCCCTTCACTTCCAGATGACCGAGTTCGGTGTTGGGAACGAGCCGACCCTCGACGAACAGCGCGCTGCCGATGCCGGTGCCCAGTGTGAGCAGCAGCACCGTGCCGCCGACGCCACGGGCGGCGCCATAGTGAAATTCGGCGAGGCCGGCGGCGTCGGCATCGTTGATGGCGATCACCGGACGGCCCAGGCGCTCCGCCGCCAGCCGGGCGAGGGGCTGACCGATCCAGGCCTTGTTGAGGTTCGCCGCGGTGTACACGACGCCGTCCCGAATGACACTCGGAAACGCGAGCCCCACCGGATAGCCGGTGGGCAGCTTGGAGACCACCGTGGTCAGCGCACCCAGCAGGGCATCGGTCGAATCATGGGCCGGTGTCGCAATACTGAAACGTTCGCCCGCGAACTCGCCGGTGTCCAAGTCGATGAGAGCGCACTTGATCGAGGAACCGCCGACGTCCACGCCGACTGCGAGGTTAGATGAGGCCAACTGCCGCTCCCCGAGGTGAGGTTATGCACATGCTCGTTCGCTATCTATAATACCCTGTACATCGGACTGGTCGACACGGCGAAGACTCAATTGACCGACACTCAGATCACGGATTTCGATCTCTATTTGTTCGGCGAAGGGACCCATGAGCGGATCTACGAGAAGTTAGGTGCGCACGTTCTGTCCGTCCGGGGCGAGGCCGGCACGCGGTTCGCCGTGTGGGCGCCGAATGCGGACCGGGTCAGTGTGGTCGGCGCGTTCAATGAATGGCATGGAGACCGCAACGTCCTCGAGCCGCGCGGCAGTTCGGGAGTGTGGGAAACGTTCATCCCCGGACTCGGCGCCGGCACCGAATACAAGTACGAGATCCGCACTCGGGAAGGCTACCTGCTATTGAAGGCCGATCCCTATGGATTCGCCGCCCAGTTACGCCCCGACAACAGCTCGGTGGTCGCGGTGCTCGATGATTACGTGTGGAATGATGCCGAGTGGCTCGCGAGCCGATCCTCGGGCGATTTCCGGCGCCGACCGTTCAATGCCTATGAGGTGCATCTGGGGTCATGGCGCCGACCCTGGCATGCACGCACCCCCCCGTTCATGACCTGGGATGAGGCGGCCCAGCAGCTCATCCCCTACGTGCGGGAAATGGGCTACACCCACCTCGAATTGATGGGCGTGTCGGAGCATCCGCTCGACGCCTCGTGGGGCTATCAAGTGGTGGGCTACTACGCCGTCACCGCGCGCTATGGCTCGCCGCAGGATTTCATGCGCTTCGTCGATCGTTGCCATCAGGCCGGCATCGGCGTCATCTTGGACTGGGTGCCGGCGCACTTCCCGCGCGATGGGCATGGGCTGGCGCAGTTCGACGGCACGGCACTCTACGAGCATGCCGATTCACGCCTGGGCGAGCATGCGGATTGGGGCACGAAGATATTCAATTACGGCCGGCACGAAGTGCGGAACTTCCTGGTGGCGAACGCGCTGTTCTGGACCGATCGTTATCACATCGACGGCCTCCGGGTGGATGCCGTGGCGTCGATGCTGTATCTGGACTACAGCCGCAAGGCGGGTGAATGGTTGCCGAACCGCCACGGCGGCCGCGAGAACCTGGAAGCCATCGAGTTCCTGCGGTCCATGAACGATGCCGTGCATCGGGCCTCCCCCGGCGTGCTGATGATCGCCGAGGAGTCGACCGCCTTCTCCGGCGTGACCATCCCGCCGGAGCACGGCGGCCTCGGCTTCAACTTCAAGTGGAACATGGGATGGATGAACGACACGCTGCGTTACTTCGAGCTCGATCCGATCTACCGCCGCTATCATCAACACTTGCTCACGTTTTCCTTCGTCTATGCGTGGTCGGAGAATTTCATACTGCCCATCTCGCACGACGAAGTGGTGCATGGCAAACGCTCGCTGCTCAGCAAGATGCCGGGCGACGATTGGCAGAAGCGCGCGAA
>Ga0116226_10000560_pt1 | contig 31856 bp, 22 predicted proteins | sample S1TSphfallax_FD_89692 | JGI IMG/M metagenome (GOLD analysis project Ga0116226, IMG submission 89692) | Host-associated microbial communities from peat moss isolated from Minnesota, USA - S1T2_Fa - Sphagnum fallax MG | ecosystem: Host-associated > Plants > Peat moss > Unclassified | place: USA...
TTTGCCGTTGGCCCACAGCTCCTTCATCACCTGGACGTATTCGGTCGAGTACTCGTACCGCTCGCCGAAATAATGGTCGCCGGGCCACAGACCCATCTGGTCATACTCGGCCGACTGCCAGCCGGAGACGATGTTGATCCCGAACCGGCCTCCGGAGATCGAATCGATCGTGCTCGCCATCCGCGCCACGATCGCCGGCGGCAAAGTCAGCACGGCGGTGGAGGCGAACAGCCGGATCTTGCTGGTGACGGCGGCGATGCCGGCCATCAGGGTGAAGGATTCCAGGTTGTGGTCCCAGAATTCCGTCTTTCCGCCGAACCCGCGCAGCTTGATCATCGACAGCGCGAACTCGAGGCCATACCCCTCCGCCTTCTGCACCACGGTCTTGTTCAGCTCGAACGAGGGCTTGTACTGCGGCGAGGTCTCGGAAATCAGCCAGCCGTTGTTGCCGATGGGGATGAATACGCCGATGTCCATAGGAGTGTCCTGGGTCGTTGACTTGCCCGACAATGCTGCAAGCCGGGTGCCAACGCAAAGGTGGGCCGGTCCGGGTTGCACGGATATGGCAGCCGCGAAAGCGGGCAGGCAGCGCGCCGGTTGCCCGTAACGGCGGCAGCGTTGGCGCTGGCGTGACGATGGACGTTTGTGCCACACCTTCGCCCTGTCGGACAGCGTTTCGTGGGAGTGAACATGCGCACACAAGTCGCCATCGTCGGCGCCGGCCCCGCCGGCCTGCTGCTGGCGGCGCTGCTCGAGCAGGCGGGCATCGACGTGCTGGTGCTGGAACGCAAGAGCCCCGACTACGTGCTGTCCCGCATCCGCGCCGGCGTGCTCGAACAGGGCACCGTCGATCTGGTGGATTCGATCGGGGTGGGTACCCGGATGCACGCGGCCGGGCTGCCGCACACGGGCATCGAACTGAATTTCGACGGCGACCCGCTGCGCATCGACCTCGCCGAGCGCACCGGCGGCAAGAAGGTGCTCGTCTACGGCCAGACCGAGCTGACCCGCGACCTGATGGCGTTCCGCGCCGCCGCCGGCCGCGCCAGCGTCTACGAGGCCGAAGACGTCGCCCTCGCCGGCATCGACACCGCCCACCCGAGCGTGAGCTACCGCCACGAAGGCGAGACCCGCAGCGTGCGATGCGACTTCATCGCCGGCTGCGACGGCTTCCACGGCGCCAGCCGCGCCAGCCTGCCGGCGGAGGCCCTGACGATCTTCGAGCGCGTCTACCCGTTCGGCTGGCTCGGCGTGATGGCGGACGTGCCGCCGGTGCGCGACGAACTGATCTACGCGCACCACGCGCGCGGCTTCGCGCTGTGCTCGATGCGCTCGAAAACCCGTGTCCGCTGCTACATCCAATGCCCGGTCGATACCGACGTGAAGGCCTGGAGCGACGAAAAATTCTGGGACGAACTGCGCCGCCGGATCGACCCGGAGGTGGCCGAGGCGATGCAGACCGGCCCCTCGATCGAGAAATCCGTGGCACCGCTCCGCAGTTTCGTCGCCGAGCCGCTCCGCTTCGGCCGCCTGTTCCTCGCCGGAGACGCCGCCCACATCGTCCCGCCCACTGGCGCGAAAGGCCTTAACCTGGCCGCCAGCGACGTGCGCTATCTGGCCGAGGCGTTGATCGAGCATTATCGCGACAAATCCGATGCTGGCCTCGACAATTACTCCACCCGCGCGCTCACCCGTATCTGGAAAGCCGAGCGGTTTTCCTGGTGGATGACCAAGCTGCTGCACACGTTCCCCGAAGACGGCACCTTCGACCGCCGCATCCAGCGCGCCGAGTTCGAATATCTGCGCGGCTCGGTCGCGGCGCAGACGGCGCTGGCGGAGAATTACGTGGGCCTGCCGGTGTGACGCATAGGAGGTGAGAGCAGCGTCACAGGGTCTGCCCGCGTCTAAGCAGACTCCGTCGGCTTGACCAACGTTTGGCGGGGTGATTCGCTGACTGCACAATCGCCGCTCGGCAATCGAGGAACAACGCACGGCTTTGGCGGCACTGGCGGGTTCTCGCGAACGCGGGGACACAGCCATGCCGTCTTGCCTGCGGCGGCGAGGTCCGTTCAGCCACTGGCAATCTCCCCTCGTCCACCACGTCGTTTCTCGCTGTCCCGAAATTCTCCGCACGCGTCGGAAGGAGGCGCCCCGCTGGTGCCTAGCGCGAATGTCAGCTTACCGCGTCTGACTGCCAGATACTCGCCATTCGCATTTCCACCCGCCGGTGCCGCGCCGATAAATGAATGCCAGAAAATGCAGATCGCGGTTTCGCTAGCAGACGGCTGGCTACCCACTACCCCGATGTGACCGTGATCGTCAGTTTGGTCCCGCCATGCCCGTCGCTCAGCAGCGCAAACGCCGCTCCGCCCAGGCCAGCCGGGTTGACGGTGAGGCTGTCGGTCACCGTTCCCTCAGTCGCCTTCAGTATCGAGCCAGACAGCACACCCTGTGTGTTGCCGGAGAACACCAGCCCGGTGAAATCGATCACGTCGCCGCCGGCAAGCCCACTGACGATGGCGGCGAACGTCGCGGGCGTGGCTATCGACAGACTGCCGGTGGTGCCGCCGGCGAACTGCACACCGCCCGAGACGATGGCCCCCGCTGCCGTCGCCAGGCTGCCGCCGCTGAGCACCGTGGTGCCGTTGGCAATGCCGCCGGAGGAGATGAATTCCATCCCCCGGCTGGCCACCAATGCCGACATCGCGGTGCCGCCCAGCGAGACCACCAGGCTGCCGCCACTGCTGACCACGCTCGCCTTGGCGCGTCCCGCCGCAACGGTCTGCGAGCCGCCGGAGAACACCACCGTCGCCGCCGCGATGCCGCCCCGCAGTTTCTGATTCCCGCCATTGAGGGTCAGCGCTCGCGAGGTAACCCCGCCCGAGACCAGTTGCAGCCCGCCGCTGCTGACAATCGCGCCGATGTCGAGCCCGCCGGAGACGACATCCGAGCCGAACACGATCGTCGAGACCGCGCTGCCGGCGGTGACGACTTGGCTGCCGCCGACCGCGATAACGGTGCCGAACGCCACCCCGCCGGAGACGAACACCGCGCCACCGCTCTTGACCAGGGCGGCCGACAGGGTGCCGCCGCCGAGGCCCAGCCCGCCATTGCCGAACACCGTGACCGAGGTGGCCGCGCCGCTGAGGATCGCCTCGAAGCCGCCGTTCTCGACCTGCGTAGAGATATCGCTGCCACTGCCGAATTCGAGCAGTAGGCCGCCGCTGCCGACCATGGTGGAGACGGCCTCGCCGCCAACCATAAACTGCTCGGCGGCGCTTCCGGACAGTACGTTGCCGCTCGCCACACCACCGAACATTTCCTCACTGGCGCCGGCATTGATCCTCGTGCCGCTGGCGAGCCCTTCGATCAGCTCCTCGTTGGCGCCGCTGCCAAGCACGGTGGCGAACACGCTGCCGCCGGAGACCGCGTCGGAGCCGCCACTGGCGACCACGGTGCCGGAGGCGGTGCCGCCGCCAAAGACGGCAAGCTCCGCACCAGATCCGACCTGCGTGGCGGCGGCGCTGCCGTGCAATAGCACGTCGAGCTTCTGCTTCGCCCCGAGGGTCAGGCTGCTAAAGCCGCTGGCGGATGAGACGAAACCAATGCCGGACAGCAGCACGTCTCCGGTGGAGATCACCACCGCCCCGGCCTGCTTGACGGTGCCCACCACGTTCGCCCCGGAGGTCACGATCAGGATGCCGCCGGAGCTGACGACGGTGCCGCTGGCCACCGCACTTGGCGCGAGTATCACGAGCCCGCCGCTGCTGATGAACGCATTGGACAGGGAGCCGGAAATCACGTCGTCCAGCGCGCCGGAGCGGACGACCGTGCCGAAGGCGCTGGCGGGGCTGGTGGAACCAGACTCCATGACCTCCGAGGCGCCGGCATTGAGGATGACGCCGACGGTGGCACCGCTATCCTGCTCCAGCAGGCCGCCGCTGTTGACCACGGTGAAGAAGGCGGAGCCGCCATTCACCTGCGCCGCGCCGCCCGCGTTCACCACGGTGCCCGATACAGTGCCGCTGAAAAGGAGCTGGCCGCCGTTCGAGCCGACCACCGTGCCCAAGGCGGTGCCACCAAAAATAAACTGGTCGCCGTTCGTCACGCTGGTGCCGATCGCCGAGCCGCCGCGAACCGTCTGAAGATTGAAGCCGCTGCCGCCGAACAGGGTGCCGATTGCCGAGCCAGCCGAGACGATTTGCTGGCCGCCATTCTCCACCATGGTCGCCGACGTGGTGGCGCCGGCCACGATCTCGGTGCCACCGGTGACGATGTCGCCGAACGCTGTCCCACCCGACAGCAGCGCCGAGCCGCCGCTGCTGATCACGGCGCTGATCACCTGCCCGCTGATCAGTTCCAGAAGCCCGCCCGTCAGCACCGTTGTGGCGAAGGCAACGCCGCTGGAGACCACCTGTTGGCCATCGCTGCCGACGATCGTGCCACTGGTGATCCCGCCATTGACGGTCTCCGTGCCGCCGCTGACGCTGGTGCCCTGCGCGGTGCCGGACAGGATAATCTGCGAACCGCCGCTGCCGACGATGTCATCGACCGTCACGCCGCCTAGCACGGTCTGGCTCCCGCCGCCGACGATGAGGCTCCCGAACGCGGCACCGCCGGAGACCACCTGCTGGCCATTGCTGGCGACGATGCTGCCACTGGCGATCCCGCCATTGACCGTCTCAACGCCGCCGTCGACGTTGGTGCCTTGGGCGCTGCCGAACTCCACCAACTGTGAGCCGCCGCTGCCGACAACGTCGTCGATCGCCGTGCCGCCAAGCAGGAACAGGTCGCCGCCGCTGCCGATGAGACTACCGAACGCAGTCCCGGACTCGACCTTCTCGGTGGCGAACACGCCGGAGACAACGCTGCCGATGGTCACGCCGTCATTGAAGACCAGCTCCTGCGCTCGCGCCCCGACCAGCGTGTTCCTGGCGAACCCCGAGACGACACCCTGAAAGCCGCCGCTTGCCAGCGTCGTGGCGAACACCGTGCCGCCGGAGACGAACTGCTGGCTGCCGGAGCCGACCAGCGTGCCGGAGGCGACCCCGCCCGCATAAACGATCTGATTGATGGCGCCTCGCCCGCCGGTGAGCTGGGTGGCGTTGGCGATGCCTTGCGACAGGACGAGTTGCTGCTCGTTCGGGCCGACCACTTCCCCTTGGACGCTTGTGGCGGCGGAGACCAGGACGCTGCCCGACAGAAGCACAACGCCGGTGGAGACCACGTTCGCCCCCGCCCGCGTCACCGTGCCGACGACGCTGGCGCCTGGCAGCACCACCAGGTTGCCGCCGGAACTGACGACGCTGCCGCTCGCGATCGCGCCTTCCATGAGCACCGCAGTGCCGCCACTGTCGACCACCGTGCCGACGGCGCTGCCGAACTCCAGATTCTGTGCTCCGCCACTGCTGATGACGGTGCCTGAGACGGTCCCGCCGCCGATGGTTTGCACCCCGCCGTTGCTGACCACGGTACCGACGGCGATGCCGCCGTCGACGCCTTGTTCCCCGCCGCTGCGCACGATGGTGAACGAGGCAGCGCCGCTCTCGATGTTCTGCTGCGTGCCGGCACTTACCACGGTGCCGACGGCCCTGCCGCCCCGGAGCACCTGCACGCCGGAGGTGACCACCGCGCCGGAGGCCGTGCCGCCGCTGAACACGACCTGCTCGCTGTCCTGGGCGATCGTGCCGTAGGCCGTTCCGCCCGAGATGAGCTGGACGCTGCCGCTCGTCAGTACAGCGTTGAAGACACTGCCGCCGGAGATCGTCTGCTGCCCGAAGCTGGTCAGCACAGCGCCGCTGTCGCTGCCCGCCAGCACCGTCTCGCTGCCGCCGACAATTCGTGTCGAAACGGCGACGCCGCCCTCAAGAAACTGCTGGCCGCCACTGCTGATGATCGCACCGAAGACGGTCCCGCCCGAGACCACCTGCTCTCCCTGGCCGAGCACCGTCGTCGCGACGGCGCTGCCGCCCGCAAGCACGAGCAGCTCGTTGCCGGAGCTGACGACGACATTGGAAACCTTGTGGCCGGAGGTGACGGATGTGACGGTCATCGGGACGCCCCTGTTTTTTTCTTTGAATATTGGTTCGACACGGCACCGCGCTGAAGCCGCTTCGGGCGCAGCTCAATATTTCATTTTCACCGTCAATTTGATCTCGATACAATAGCGAATCGCGATGCATGTTCCGAGGCTGTGGCCAGCTCGAACGACCACGCGACCGCGCCTGCTGCATCCGTTACGGCGTGATCCGCGTAGATCGTGAGACAGTTCCCTCGTGAACCCGCGCGGTGATACAGTCGGTGGAGATGCGGGTATGCTGGGAGAGCGGCTTGGAGCAGCTAGATAGCGCGGAGCTCGGTGATGCGGTCCGACCCCGCCGAAATGGCGCGACCGGCGGCCCTGCGGCGCGCGATGCCGGCGAGGTGCCGCTTGGCGCGCTCATCGTCGCCGTCGCCGGCGGCGACGGCCGGGCATTCCAGCGCCTGTATGACCTGCGGTCATCCCGCCTCTATGGTATCGCGCTGCGCATCACGCGGCAGCCGTCGCTCGCTGCGGACGCGGTGCATGACGCCTATCTGGAGCTTTGGCGCAACGCCGGCCGCTTCGACGAGCGGCGGGGCGACGCGGATGTGTGGCTCGCGAGCCTCGTCCGCTACCGCGCGGTCGATATGACCCGGCGCCTGGGCCGCGAGGTCTCCGACGAGGATGTGCCGGAAGCCGTGGACGAAGAGCCCGACGCCCTGGCGCGCATGGTCGCGTCGAGCGAGTCGGCCGCGCTGCGCGGCTGCCTCGGCACGCTGGAGCCGGACCGGCGCCGGGTGCTCGCGTTGGCGTTCACCGATGGACTGTCGCATAGCGAACTCGCGGCGCGGCTGCGGCTGCCGATCGGCACCATCAAAAGCTGGATCCGACGCAGCCTCCAGTCGCTGCGTGTCTGCCTGGAGGCCGAGACATGAGCGGGACCGAGCCCGAGGGGCGGGACGAGATGCAGTTGCTCGCGGGCGAATATGTGCTTTGCGTGCTCGACGGAGCCGAAATGCGCGCGGTGGACCGGCAGGCGAGCGCAGACCCGGCGCTGGCGCAGGCGATCGCCGGGTGGGAGCGCAGGCTCGCGCCGATGCTGTCGGCGGTGCCGGAGGTCGCGGCGCCGGATTCACTGTGGGCGCGGATCGCGCACTCGGCCGCCCTGCCGGACCAGAGCCAGACGGCGGCTCCGGCAGCACGGCCGGCGGCGACGCCGTGGCATCAGGCGTCGCAGCCCGCCGAGGCGGCGTGGCCGCGGCCGGTCGGGGCAGCCCGCGTCTGGCCCTGGAAGGCGGCGACCGGGGTCTCCCTGGCGCTGGCGGCCTCATTGGCCGGGCTCGTCCTGCTGCCGACGCTAGCGCCTCGGCCGCCGCGCGAGCCGATCGCTGGCGGACGCGACGTGGCGATGGTGGCCGTGTTGACGCCGCCCGAAACCCCTGCCGATACGCGGCCGGCGAGTGCGGCGCAGATGGCCAACGACACAGGCACGACGCGGCTGGCGGAGCCGCCGTCCGACGGTTCGGACACGGCGCGGACAGGCGGGCGCGTGGCGGGTTTCCTGATCGCCGGATGGCCGGACGGGACCGTCGTGCTGACCGCGTTCGCGCCGGTGCCGCTGCCGCCCGGCAAGACGCTGGAACTGTGGATGCAGCCCCCGGACGGGACCGCGCCGCGCGCGCTCGGCCTGTTTTCGGCGACGGGCCGGCAGGTGACGCTGGCCACCCTGCCCCCGCCCGCGACCGTTCTGTCGTTGACCGTGGAACCGGCCGGCGGGTCGCCGACCGGTGCGCCGACCGGGCCGATCGCCTTCACCGGCACGCTGCGGCGGACCCAGCGGTAGCGGGCCGTCCCGGCGTCCTTTGCCACGATAATCGTTGCGGCTGCGTGTCGGCAGCCGTGGCACGGCCGCGGCCAAACGCAGAGCCTGTCGAGCCCGGCGGATGGAACCTGAATGCGCGGTCAGACTTGTGATCTCATGCTCAACGATGCGTACTTCATGCGCCGTGCCATCGCCATTGCCCGCGAGGCCGCTCGGACGCCGGGAGCGGTTCCGATCGGCTGCGTCATCGCCCGCGATGGCGTCGTGCTCGCCGAAGGTCACAACCAGACCGGCATGGACCACGATCCGACGGCTCACGCTGAGATTGTGGTCATCCGCCGCGCCTGCTCCGGGTTGGCGGAGGACGACCTTCGCGGTGCGACGCTCTACTCCACTCTGCAACCCTGCGGCATGTGCAGCATGGCCTCGGTTTGGGCCAAGGTCCGCCACATCGTTTACGGCGCCGAGCGCAACCAGGTTCACCAGATGTATTTCGAGGATCGGCATTTCGATACGATGGATTTCATCCGGGATGCTTTCCGCGACGATATCTCCGTGCGCGGTGGCGTTCTGGCCGAGGAATGTGCGGATCTCTATTACAAGCCCGGCGATCAGGTGCCGGAGGATGAGCAGGGGAACCTGTAGGGATTGGCGGTTTGCGCCGGTCCTGGCCGCGCATCCTGCGCGACATGCTGCTCGATATCTACGACTGACCCGGTGGCGCGGTTCCTGCTTGGCTGACCGCCCCGCAGCGTCGTCCGAGGTCCGCCATGGCAGCCAAGCCGTTTCATCTGGGCTGGTTTATGAATTTCACCCCCGGCGACTGGAGCGGCACCTTCGCGGCCGGTGGCGCCCCATGGGATGGCATGTTCTACGTCGATATGGCCCGGGCGCTGGAGCGGGCGTGCTTCGATTACATCATGATCGAGGACACGCTGATGGTCTCCGACACCTACGGGGGCTCCATCGAGGCCGGCATGAAGCACGGACTGTTCGTGCCCAAGCACGACCCATCGCCGCTCGCCGCCGTGATCGGGTCTCACACCAGCCATCTCGGCATCGTCGCCACCATGAGCACGATGGGCTACCCGCCGTTCCTGCTGGCGCGGCTGTGCTCGACGCTCGACCACATTTGCGGCGGACGGTTCGGCTGGAACATCGTCACGTCCGGCGAGGATCTCGCGGCCGAGAATTTCGGCCTCGACAAGCTGCCGCCGCGCGAACTGCGCTACGAAATGGCGGACGAGTATGTGCGCCTGGTGTGCGCGCTGTTCGATAGCTGGGACGACGGCGCGGTGTTGATTGATCGCGCGCGGGGGATTTACGCCGACCACACCAAGGTCCGGCCGATCCATTTCGAGGGCAAGTATTTCAAGAGCCGCGGCCCGCTGAACACGGTGCGCTCGCCGCAGGGCCGCCCGGCCTTCGTGCAGGCCGGCGGCTCGCCGCGAGGCCGCGCCTTCGCCGCCAAGTTCGCCGATTCGATCATCGCAACGGCCAACGGCATCACCGGGATGAAGCAGTACCGCAACGACGTGCGCGGCCACGCGGAAAAGATCGGCCGCAATCCCGATGACGCCAAGGTCCTGTATCTGATCTACCCGTTCCTCGGCGAAACGGACGAGGAAGCGCGCCAGAAGCACCAGCGCCTGGTCAATTCGCCGGCGTTCATCGAAATGACGCTGGCGAGCATATCCACGATCACGGACATCGACTTCTCCAAATTCGACCTGGATCAGCCGCTGCCGCCGCTGACGACCAACGGGGAACAGGGATCGCTCGACAAGTTCGCCCAATGGGGCAGCAACAAGACACTGCGCCAACTCGCCGCCGAGCGGTTCGGCGGCCCCGGCGACATCACGCTGATCGGCACGCCGGACCGCGTGGCCGCGACCATGGCCGAGGTGATGGAGGAAGTGGGCGGAGACGGGTTCCTGATCAGCACGCCGTTTCAGCGCACCAGCCGCCGCTACATCAACGAGATTTGCGAGGGCCTGGTTCCCGCGCTGCAACGACGTGGCCTGACGAGAACATCCTACACGAAATCGACGCTGAGGGAGACGTTGCTGGAGTTTTGATTGGCTGTGCTTGCTGCTCAACCCGGCCCATCCGGCAGCGGTGCAGATTTTGCGAACGGGAAGCTCGTCTATCTCAATGATTGAGGAATCTGTCAGGTTCAGGTTGCGCGCACTTGCAACGCGCGGATGCGCATGACTGCGGCATGGTTCGACACCGCGCTGTCGTAGAACGCCGCCAGATCGGATTTCATCGCGGTCCGCGAAGGCCCATCGAGATAGATCATGTGGCCGGATGGGAAAAACCGAATCGTCAAGTTCTTGCGCAATCCCGCATCGCCAAGCGGCATGTTCTGCAAATCCAGCACAGTCTGATGGAACGGCGTCACCGAATCATAATAGCCATTCGCGGAAAACACCTTCAGGTCGACGTTCAGGCTCATGATCGCGGCCAGATCCCCGGCGGTGTACAGAATAACATTGCCCTTGCCATCAATGCCCTTCTGCGCACCGGTCGGGTCGATGTGGCTGAAGTCCCAGTTGGCAAATGCCTGATCGTTCAGATCGGTGAACGCCGAATTCGAGGTGTAGCGGAGCTGGTCGTTCAGGTAGGTGTTCCACATCGCGGTGTAGACGCCGTTCACCGCCGTCATCGTCGGATCGTTGCTGCCGGACTTCGGGTCGATCGTCGCGGCAATGCCGGTATTCACGCCAGTCGCGCGGCCGTCGTATGAACCGAGCGCCAAGCCCTTATCCTGCAACAGTGTCGTAAGGAACAGCGACGTACCGCGAGCATCGGCGGCCGCGACGTTCAATGACCAACTATCGAGCGTCGTCGTGTCGATGCCGATGTAAGCCGAGAGCTGTGCCACGGCGTTCGGATCGGCCTTGGGAAATTGGGAGAGCGCCGTCGGGTAGACGGAATCGGCGAACGTGATGACAGGCGCGAGGTAGGTTGCAAGATCGCCCGGCCGATTCGGTCCAACCTTCTCGTGATACCAGGCGTCGGCCGCATAGGTCGGCAGCAACCCGATCGGGTTGCCCGCCTGCGTGTAATCGAGAATCGATGATTGCAGAGTCACGCCGTTCAGCTCGACCCCGTCTTCGTGCAGCATGTAGGCAAGGATGCAACTGCGCGCGGTGCCGTAGGATTCGCCGAACAGGAATTTGGGCGAATTCCAGCGGTCATTGGCGGTCAGATAGCGTTTGATGAACTGGCCGATCGACGCTGCATCCTTGTCGGCGCCCCAGAAATCCTTGTTGACGTTGGGTGCGATCGCGGCCGAGTAGCCGGTGCCGACAGGGTTGATGAACACCAGATCGCTGCGGTCGAGCAGGCTGTCTGGGTTGGTCTCGATCGTGTAGGGCGCTGGCGGTGTGAAATCGGGCAGCGATGTCTTGATTCGCATCGGCGCGAACGAGCCCAGCAGGACGTAGACCGAGGATGAGCCTGGCCCGCCATTGTAGAAGAACGTGACCGGCCTGTTGTCACGCGCGGCGCCGTCGAGCACGAATGCCACATAGAAGATTTTGGCGTTCGGCTTGGAGCTGCTGGCATCGACGGTCACCAGATGCCCGGCGGTCGCCGTATAGGCCAGATTGTTCCCGGCGATCTCGATTGCATGGTGCGTGATCGCGGCACTTTCCGTGGCGTCGGTGACTGAATCCTGGGGGCCGTTTCCGTAGGCGACCGGATCGAACAACGGCTGATCCAGATTAACGGCGCGCACCGGCGCCACCGCCGGATTGCTCGACAGCGCAGCGGCGACGGGAGCCGCCGCTGTCGGGGCTGCCGCGAGCGCCGCTGCCACCGCCTCGCCGAGCGGCGAGCCGAGGCCGGTGATCGGGTCCCAGCCTGGGCCGGCGCTGTAGCCGTTGTTGTTACCCTCGGTGATGTCGGTCAGCGCGCCGGGGTTGGCGTACAGCGCCGGGTTGACGAAGCCGGCATTGCGGCCGGCGACCTGGTTGGAAAGCGCGACGAGCCCGGCCCAGAGCGGTGCGACGGCACTCGTGCCGCCGGCAACCGTCGCCTCGCCATCGACCGCGACGTTGTAGCCTGTCGCCGGATCGGCGTCGCCGGCCACGTCCGGAACGCCCCGGCCGGGCTTTGCCTGCAACGCCGGCCCTGTGCCGGTCTGCCAGTCGGGGCGGGAAAACACCGCGCTATAGCCGCCGCCGCTGGCGCCGCCGTTCGGACCGTCGTTCCAGGCCGTCTCGGGACCCGTTGGCGGCAGGCGCGTGCCGCCGCATCCCAGCACATACGGGCTCGACGCCGGGAAATCCACTGTCAGACGGCCGCCCGATGCGCCGTCCGTCGCACCGCTGTCGCCGGCGGCGCAGCAGACCGTGATGCCAAGCGTGGCCGCTGCCTGGAACGCCTGGTTCATCGCGTCGATATCCTGCGACGGCCATTCCGTTTCCGGCCCACCCCAACTGATCGAGATGACCGATGGCGCGTTTTCAGTGTCGTGAACGGCGCTCGCAATCGCATTGAGGAAGCCGCTGCTCTGGTTGGTGGTGAAATAGACCGCGATATTGGCGCCGGGCGCGACCGATCCGGCAATTTCGACGTCGAGTTGCACCTCGCCGTCCGCGCCATTTGCGTCACCTGGCGAATTTTCCGCACCGTCGACCGAAACCGCCGACAGCGTGCCGGTACGGTCGACGCCCTTGGCCTGGAAGTAGCTCGCCATCTGCCGGTCGTCGTAGCCGCCGCCGAGTTCGATCAGCGCGATCGTCTGGCCGGCGCCGGTTGCCCCGCTCGGGAACTGGTAGCGCCTGGCGACGTCGCTCGGGTCGTAGGATGTCGCCCGCGCCGCCGAGCGTGGTCGGATGCGGACATAGGGACGCGCGATCGGTCGCTGGTCGAACCCCATCACGGCCACGATATCTCCCGCGAAATCCGGCGGTACATACAGGTGCCCATGGCGCGAGACGAATTCGTCGGTGCCGTTGCCATAAACGGCAAGATTGTCCGGCGCGAAGGCGCTGCGGGCCTGATCGTAGGTACCGGACAGATGCATCAGGTGATGCCCGGCGTTCGCGCTCTCGACCGTCAGGCCGTGGCTGTTGGCGTATTCCGTGATTCGCTCGATCACATTGTCGGCGGTGGCGAAGCGGGCCTTGTATTCGCCTCGACTCACCGGCGCGCCGACCCGGTGCGGCATCGCGTTCGGTTTCAGCACGATGGTCAACCGGACTTGCTCGCTGCCATCGACGTCGCGCAGCCTCTTGGCGCGCGGCGGCTGGGCGTAGCTGCGAGAAAAAAGTTGTTTAAGGAGGCTGGCCATGCCCGCAACTCCAATTAAATGCGATTTGCAACACAGTACCCCGGACACGTTGGTGACATGGGGCTCACTCACGCTCGCTCAAATTCGTCCGAAGTGGAAATCACCGTCTCGACATCGTTTCGGCAAGGGCAATGCCGCTGACGCGCCGCGCAAATATGCTACACGACGGCTACGACCATGTTGCACCGTGCGTGTTCACGATGCTTTGCAATCTGCTACGGGGATTGCGGCGCAGGCGGGCGGAGGGCGACGATCCGCTGCGAAGCGCGAGGACATGAATTTATGATTTGCTTCGGGCGTCCATCGCCTGCAACACGGCGCGACCCAGGAAGGATCATGTCACGATGCGACGTTTATGCCTGATCATCGCGGCCGGGGCCGCCCTGTCAGCCACCGCGATGGCTGCCACGCCCGAGCGGGTGCGCGGTACCGTGACCGCCGTGACGGCGGATAGCCTGACCCTGCACACGGGCGACAAGGACGTGACGGTCGGGCTGACGCCGAACACGCACTATCTGAAAGTGGTCAAGTCGTCGCTGAACGACGTGGACAAGGATAGCTACATCGGCACCGCGACCAAGGAGGTCGGCGGCAAGCTGATTGCGCTCGAGGTCGTCGTCTTTCCGCCCGCCATGAAGGGCGCGGGCGAGGGCCATTACGGCTGGGACCGCATCAAGGACACGACGCTTGCGGGCGGCAGCGGGACGACCAGCAGCAGTATGACGAACGGCACCATTTCGGCCGTACAAGCCAACGGCGCAACGGCCAACAGCACCATGACGAACGGCACCGTCTCGTCCAGTGCCGCGAAGGGCGGGGCCAAGCAGATCACGGTCAGCTACAAGGGCGGCGAGCAGGTGATCCTGGTGCCGCCGACGGCGCCGATCGTCACGTTCATGCCGGACACGATGGCCGACCTCATCACCGGCAAGATGGTCTTCGTCAGCGGCAGCAGCGACGGCGGCAAGGTGACGGCCAACGCCGTCGCGATCGGCACGGACGGCGTGCCGCCGCCGATGTGAGCGTGGGGCCGCCGGAAAATCGCGTGCCCCAGGCAAGCAGAGTCGCGCACCCGTTGCCGGTGCGGCTAATGCACTGGGTGGGCGCCGGAGCGATCCTTTGCATGATCTTCAGCGGCCTCACGATCTACAACGCCTCCCCGCTGCTGCCGTTCAGCTTCCCGGTCTGGATGATGCTGGGCGGCTGGCTGGCGGGCGGGATCGCCTGGCATATCGCGGCGATGTGGGTCCTGTTCGTGGACGGCTTAGCCTACCTGGCTTACGGCTTCGCCAGCGGGCACTTCCGGCGGGACATCGGCTTGCCCCGCCCCGGCGCCGTCATGCGGGACATGCTGGCGGCGCTGCGTGGCCGGCTCGGCCATCGAATGGGTCACTACAACGCGGTGCAGCGGGCACTCTATGCAGGCGTCCTGGTGGCGATCTGCCTGGCCGTCGCCACCGGCCTGTCAATCTGGAAGCCGGTGCAACTGTTCTGGCTCTCGGACCTCTTCGGCGGCTACCCGGTGGCGCGTGCGATCCATCTGGGCTGCATGTTCGCCATCGCCGCCTTCATCGTGCTGCATCTCGTGCTCGTGGCGCTGTATCCGCGCACGCTGATCTCGATGCTGGCGCCCACGATGGCGGAGCCGGACGCGGCCGAATGATCCGCAGGCACATCGCCGCGGCCAGGGCGGCGGTCACGACGGACGAGATCCGGCCGGAGCTGGCGCGGATCGGGCGCCGCCACGCCGTGCTGCGCGGACTGTCGCTCGGCAGCCTCGGGCTGCTCACCGGTTGCGACCTGAGCACCCACAACGGTATCGACGCGGCACTCTGGGCCATGCTGCGCTTCAACGACAGGGTGCAGGCGGCGCTGTTCTCCCGCAGCCGGCTGGCTCAGACGTTCCCGGTCTCGGACGTCACCGACCCGTTCCGCTTCAATGCTTTCTACGACGAATGGCAGGTGCGCGACGTCCCGGAGGACTGGAAGCTTGAGATGGCCGGGCTTGTATCGGACCGATCTCCCTGGACAGTCGACCTGCTGCGCGCGCTGCCGCAGGCGGACCAGGTGACGCGGCACATCTGCATTGAGGGCTGGAGCCAGATCGGCCACTGGTCCGGCCCGAAACTGAGCGACGTGCTGGCCCGCGCCGGAGCGGACCTGACCGCACGATATATCGGCTTCTCGTGCTTCGACGGGTATTCGACCAGTCTCGACATGGCCAGCGCCCTGCATCCGCAGACGATCCTGGCGGTGGATTTCCTCGGCAAGCCGCTCGCGCCCGAGTGGGGCGCGCCGGTGCGGCTGCGCATCCCGGTCAAGCTCGGGTTCAAGAGCGCCAAGAGCCTGCAATCCATCGTCGTGAGCAACACCAACCCGGGCGGATACTGGGAAAACCAGGGCTACAATTGGTTTTCCGGCGTGTGATGCGGCATCGGCCTGGCGCGCGCTTCGCCGCCGGCCTCTGGTTTTCCGCCGGCATTTTCTATCTGGCGACGGAGCGGCTGGCGGCCTCCGCGTTCTCGCCTGCCTACAGCTACGCCGACAACTACATCAGCGATCTTGGCGTGCCCGTCTGCGGGTCCGTCTTCGCGGGCGTCCCCTTGTGTTCTCCGTTCCATGCACTGATGAACGGGAATTTCGTCGTCCAGGGGCTGCTGTTTCTCGGCGCCGCCATCGCGGTGTCCCGATCGCTCGCGACCCCGGCGAGGTTTGCGTTCGTCGGTCTCGCCGCATTGAATTGTGCCGGCAACACGCTGGTCGGCGTCTTTCCGGAAACCTCGCCGGCGCAGTTCGCCGGTGCGCGGTACCATGTCATCGGCGCGTTCCTGGCGATCGTGTGCGGAAACGGAGCCGCGCTGCTGTCGGCGTGGGCGTTCAGCGGACTTCGGCTGGCCGGCTTCCACCGCTACCTGAGCATCGCGTTGCCGCTGTTGGCTGCCGGTTCCCTGATCATGCTGGCGAGCGGTTCCGAAACGAAAACCCTGCTGCCTGACGGCGTCTGGGAAAGGATCAGCGTCTATACGATCACCATCTGGGAACTGGCGTCCGCGGCGTGCCTGATCGCTCGGCGAGGATAGGACGCTGCCCTGTTCGCCGTGGTGCGTCTCGGCATCGACTCGTCACCCCATACACCTCAGCAAAATCAGCGTCCTGCGATGCCGATCGGTGTCGGGACGCACGCCGAGCTACACGGCGCCAGAGAGGTACCGCCACAGCTCTGGCAGTGCCCGGCATTGCTCCACCCGCGCGACCAAGACCGAGCCCTCTTTTTGCTCATTCGTTGTTAAGTCGCAGGACTTTTTTTACCAGCCTGCTAAGCCGTCCCCATCGCCTGCCGGATGAACCTCCGCTTCAGCCCCGGCAGCCGGTCCACCGCCGCGATGCCGATGTCCCGCGCCGCCCGCAGCACCCGGCTGTCGCTGCTGAACAGGCGGTCGAGCGAATCGGTGGCCGCCAGCATCGCCAGATTGGCCGGGCGCCGCGCCGCCTGGTAGCGGCGCAACAGGTCGGCGCTGCCGGGGTCCTCGCCGTCCGCCACTGCCGCAATGACCAGCCGCGACAATTCGGCGACATCGAGGAAGCCGAGATTCAACCCCTGGCCGGCGATCGGGTGGACACCGTGCGCGGCGTCGCCGACCACGGCGAGCCGGGTGTCGGCGTAGCGGTGAACATGCATCGCGCTGAGCGGGTAACTCCAGCGGCGGCCGACCAGCCGGATGTCGCCGAGATGGTCGCCCAGCCGGCGCGCCACCTCGCGCACGAAGCGCTCGGGCGGCATTTCCAGCAGATACGCGGCAAGCGGGCTGCGCTCGGTCCAGACGATCGCGGACAGGTTCGGCTCCTCGGCGTTGCCGGCCATCGGCAGTTGCGCGAACGGGCCGCCCGGCAGGAAATGTTCCAGCGCGACCCCGTGGTGCGGGCGGGCGTGGGCAATCGCGAAGACGAGGCCGGTCTGCCCGTACTGGAGGCGCGTCACCGGAATGCCGGCGTCGTCGCGCAGCGGGCTGCGTCGTCCCTCGGCGGCGACGACGAGCTTGCAAGTGATGCGCGGGCCGCCCTCGATGCGGATCTCGGCCCCATCGGCCGCGCGGGTCACGGCTGCCTCGGCCGGGGCGAACACCGCCAGAGTCGGCAACTCGTGCATCCGCGCGTTCAGCGCCATGCGCAGGCTGCGCGCCTCCACCATCCAGCCGAATGCGTCGGCGCCGGCGCTGCTCGCCGCGAAATGCAGGCGCAGCTTCGAGGCCGGGCGGCCGACCTTGCCGTCCGAGACGCGGATGTCGCGGATCGGGCCGGGCGGATAGGGCAGCCGGTCCCACAACCCGGCCGCCTCCAGCATGGCGCGCGAGCCGGCGGCGATGGCATAGGCGCGGCCGTCGAAATCCGGGTGCTCCATCGGCGGCAGCGCGGCACGGTCGACGATGGCGACGCTGACGCCGGCGGCTGCCAGACGGCAGGCGAGCGCACCGCCGACCGGCCCCGCACCTATGATTCCTATATCGACGGCACGAATGTCCCCGCCGATGCTATCGGTTGAGATTTTATCGGCGTTGCTGCTCACGGTCATCGGTGCGGCGATCCTGCCTTGTGCGTACGCATCTCGATACGAGGGCAATGCCCGCGCAATTGCAACCTCGTGCCCGTCTTTTGGGCAATTCCCGTCCGATACGCGGTCCCTTTCCCGCCCCGACCGGCGGCACGGTTCTTGAAATAGGTTTCGACCGGAGCATCAACGCCCCCCAAACGCGGGACGGGTCACGGTGCGGGGAAGAGGCATTCGGGAGTAGGGCTGCGACATGAAACTGATCATAGCCGTCATCAAGCCCTTCAAGCTCGACGACGTGCGCGAGGCGCTGACGCCGCTGGGTGTGCAGGGCCTGACCGTCAGCGAGGTGAAGGGGTTCGGCCGTCAAAAAGGACAGACCGAAATCTACCGCGGGGCGGAATATCACGTGAACTTCCTCCCGAAGGTGAAGATCGAAGTGGCGGTGCCCGACGATCTGACTGAACAGGTGGTCGAGGCGATCACGAAGGCGGCGCATACCGGCAAGATCGGCGATGGCAAGATCTTCGTCCTCGACCTCGAACGCGCGGTTCGCATCCGCACCGGCGAGACCGACGCGCAGGCGCTCTAGCAAACCAACTCTCTAAGGGAACCTCGGAAAATGAAAAAGCTTGTAGGACGAGCCGCCTACGTGCTGCCGCTCCTTGTCTTGATGGTGGCGGCGCACGCCTTCGCCGATGACGCAACCACGGCGGCGGCCCCCGCCGCCGCTGCTGCCGCCGCACCGCCGCCGAAGATGGACAGCGGCGACACCGCATGGATGCTGGCGAGCACGGCGCTCGTGCTCATGATGACCATTCCGGGTCTGGCATTGTTCTATGCCGGCATGGTCCGCAAGAAGAACATCCTCGCCACCATCATGCAGTCCTTCGCCATCACCTGCCTGGTGACGGTGACGTGGATGATCGTCGGCTACAGCCTCGCCTTCACCAACGGCTCCGGCGCCACGGCGCCTTACATCGGCGACCTCTCGCGCTTCTTCCTGTCCGGCTTCGGCGCCAACTGGGACCAGCCGTTCAAGCTCGGCGCCGGCGTCGACGCGGCGACGCAGACGACGATCCCCGAGAGCGTCTACATGATGTTCCAGATGACCTTCGCGATCATCACCCCGGCGCTGATCGCCGGCGCCTTCGCGGACCGCATGAAGTTCTCGGCGATGTGCGTGTTCATGGTGCTGTGGTCGATCTTCGTCTACTCGCCGATCGCACACTGGGTGTGGAGCGCGACGGGCTTCCTCGGCGCGGGCATCTTCGGCCTGCCGGGTGCGGCGGACTTCGCCGGCGGCACGGTGGTGCATATCAACGCCGGTGTCGCGGGTCTGGTCGCCTGCATCGTGATGGGCAAGCGCGTCGGCTACGGCACCGACAACATGGCGCCGTTCAACGTCGCGTACGCCGTCATCGGCGCCTCGCTGCTGTGGGTGGGCTGGTTCGGGTTCAACGCCGGCTCGGCGGTTGCGGCCAACGGCCGCGCCGGCATGGCGATGACCGCGACCCAGGTCGCCACCGCCGCCGCCGCCCTCGCGTGGATGATCGCCGAGTGGATCGCCAAGGGGAAGCCGAGCGCGCTCGGTGCCGCCTCCGGCGCGGTCGCCGGCCTCGTCGCCATCACCCCGGCCTCCGGCTTCGTGCTGCCCGGCCCGGCGCTGATCATCGGCATCGCCGCCGGCGTGATCTGCTTCTGGTCGGCCACCAGCCTGAAGCACGCGCTCGGCTACGACGACAGCCTCGACACCTTCGGCGTGCATGGCGTCGGCGGTATCGTCGGCGCGCTGCTGACCGGCGTGTTCGCCTTCCAGCCCTTCACCGGCACGCTCGACCCGAAGACCAACGAGTGGACCGGCGGCAACGTCGGCGGCCTCGCGCAGTTCGAATCGCAGGTGGTCGCGGTCTGCGTCACCCTGATCTGGAGCGGCGTGATCAGCTTCATCCTGCTCAAACTCGTCGATGTGACCATGGGTCTGCGCGTCTCCCCGGAGGAGGAGCGCGAGGGTCTGGATATCGTCCTGCACGGCGAGAGCCTCGGCTGACGTTCGTATCCTGGTCGTGCTTGGGGGGCGCTCCGCGAGGGGCGCCCCTTTTTGCGTGTTGGCGCTTCTTTGGTCAGCGTCTTCTCCGGTATAGCTGAGTCCGCGTCGGAACTTCGCCCCGCGCCGGAGTCGCCGTTTTCATGGCCGTTGCCTTTCAGGACCGCCGCATCGCCTCGCCCGGCCTCCGCGCGCTGCTGCTGCGGCGGCTGGCGGAATTGGGCGGCCTGCTGCTGGCGGTGACGGCGGTGGCGCTGCTGGTAGCCATCGGCTCCTACGACCCCGCCGACCCCTCGTTCGACACGGCAACCGCGCGCGCGGCGCACAATCTCGCTGGGCCACCGGGGGCGGACGCGGCGGACATGCTGTTGCAGGGGTTCGGCGCGGCCGGCGTGCTGCCGGGTCTGGCGCTGCTCGGCTGGGCGTGGCGCATCGGCTCGCATCGCGGGCTGCATCTGTTTCCGCTGCGCCTCGCGGCGCTGCTGGCGGCGATGCCGGTGCTGGGCGCGGTGCTGTCGCCGATCCCGACGATGCTGCGCGGCGAGGCGGTGACGTGGCCGGCCGGCACCGGCCTCGGCGGTGCCGCCGGGCGGCTGGTGGCGGCGCCGGCGCTGGAGGCCGCGCGGGACATGATCGGCCCGGCAGGCCCGCCGCTGGTGCTGGCCCTCGGCGCGGCGCTGGCGGGGACGCTGCTGGTGCTGGCGCTCGGCCTGAGCCGGCGCGAATGGGGCGCGGCGGGCTCCGCGGCACGGCAGGCGGCGGCCGGCAGCCGTGACGCGATCGGCTTCGCCGGCCGCATGTCGGCGCAATCCGGCCGGTTCGGCCTCGCGGTGCTCGACCGCCTCAACGGCACGCGCGCGGCGGCGCCGCCCGAACCCGCCGCACCCGCCGGCGCCCGCGCCGAGCCGCGCATCACGCTGCCGAACGCGCCGCCCCCCGCGCAACCGCTCGCGACCGCGCGCGTCCCCGCCAAGGTCACGGCGGGGCCGGCCAAGAAACCGCTGCCGCCGCAGCAGCCGAGCCTCGCGCTGGACGGGCCGTGGCGGTTTCCGCCGCTCTCGCTGCTCTCCCCGCCGCCGCCGCGCGCCAACGCCGGCACCCCCGACACCGACGCGCTGCAAGCCAACGCACGGCTGCTGGAGGCAGTGCTGGGCGACTACGGCGTGCAGGGGCGCATCGTCGAAATTCGTCCTGGACCCGTCGTTACGTTGTATGAACTCGAACCGGCCCCCGGCATCCGCAGCGCCCGCGTGATCGGGCTGGCCGACGACGTGGCGCGCAGCCTGTCCGTCACCGCCGTCCGCATCGCCACCGTCTCCGGCCGCAACGTGATCGGCATCGAGGTGCCGAACGCGCGGCGCGAGACGGTCTATCTGGCGGAGCTGTTCAACACCGAGGACTGGGGCCGGCAGCAATCGCGGCTGGCGCTGGCGCTCGGCAAGGACATCAGCGGCGCGCCGATCATCGGCGACCTCTCCCGGATGCCGCATCTGCTGGTCGCCGGCACCACCGGATCGGGCAAGTCGGTCGGCATCAACGCGATGATCCTGTCGCTGCTGTATCGCCTGTCGCCGGACCAGTGCCGGCTGATCCTGATCGACCCGAAGATGCTGGAACTGTCCGTCTACGAAGGCATCCCGCACCTGATGGCGCCGGTGGTGACGGAGCCGGCGAAGGCCGTGACCGCGCTGAAATGGACCGTGCGCGAGATGGAGCGGCGCTATCGCTCGATGAGCCAGCTCGGCGTGCGCAACGTCGGCGGCTACAACGACCGGGTCAACGAGGCACGCGCCAAGGGCGAGGTCGTCACCCGCCGCGTGCAGACCGGCTTCGACCCGGAAACCGGCAAGCCGATCCACGAGGAACAGGCGCTGGCGCTGGAGCCGTTGCCGTTCATCGTCGTCGTGATCGACGAAATGGCCGACCTGATGATGGTCGCCGGCAAGGAGATCGAGGCGGCGGTGCAGCGCCTCGCGCAGATGGCGCGCGCCGCCGGCATCCATGTGGTGATGGCGACGCAACGGCCCTCGGTCGACGTGATCACCGGCACGATCAAGGCGAATTTCCCGACCCGCATCAGCTTCCAGGTGATCAGCAAGTTCGACAGCCGGACCATCCTCGGCGAGCAGGGGGCGGAGCAGTTGCTCGGCCAGGGCGATATGCTGTTCATGCAGGCCGGCGGGCGCACGACGCGCGTCCACGGCCCCTTCGTCACCGACAAGGAAGTCGAGGACATCGTCGAGTTCCTGCGCGAGCAGGGCGAACCCGCCTATGTCGAGGAAGTCACCGAGGCGCCGGAGGGTGCGGAGGGCGACTCGCTCACCGGCATCGCCGGCGCCGGCGACGGAGAGAAGGGCCTGTTCGATCAAGCCGTCGACCTGGTCGCGCGGGAAGGCAAGGCGAGCACCAGTTTCATCCAGCGACATCTCCAGATCGGCTACAACCGCGCCGCCAAGCTGATCGAGCAGATGGAGAAGGAAGGCATCGTCGGTGCGGCGAACCACGTCGGCAAACGCGAGGTCCTGGTGCGCCGGATCGAGCGGGACGATAGCTGACGGCGTCAGGCGCGCAAAACTGAGGATGGCCGAGTCGCTCATTCGATCTTTTCGCAACACATTCGAAAATAAAAGGAACCCGCTCACAGCGGTCCGTTAACCCGCTCTCACGCATTCTGAACGGGTCGAGAGCGAGGGATCAGGATGCAGTTGACACTTCGAATCCGCGTGCTCGCCGGATTTTGCGCCGTCTTGGGAATTCTTACGATCCTGGGCGCGTCCGGCATCTTTCTGGTCGAGCGGATCGCCGCTCATGCGCTGGATTATCGTGCCGCACTCGCCCTCAAATCCGACGCCGTGGATCTCGACCTGACCACCACGAAGGTTCGCGTGCGGGTCAACCAATGGCTGCGCAGCTTCAACCCGGACTTCGCCAAGGGGGCCGACACCCTGTTGGCACAGACCGCCGCGATGGTCGCCGCGAGCGAACCCAAGCAGTCCGGCAAGGCGGCCGATATTCTCGGCGATTTCAAACGCGCGATGAACGCCTACACATCGAGCTGGCAGGTCGTGCAGACGCTGTATGCCGACGAGCGTAAGCTCTACGCGGAGGCGCTCGACCCGTCGGGCGACCTGATCCGCGACGAACTGGCCAAGATCCGCGATGCCGAGGTGGGAAGCGAAGGCGGCGAGGCGAGCCGGCTGGCGTTCAGCGCGCGTGACCAGTTCCTGGTGGCGGAGCGGCTTGCCGCGCGCTATCGGGGCACGCCCAAGGCCGACGACGCGACGGCGATCCATGCGGCACTCGCGAAGTCGCTTGCGGCGATGGCGGAGCTTGCCAAGCGGGTGACGGATCGACCGGCCGAGGCGGAGAGTCTGCGAAACGCGCAAGCCGGTCTCGCCGCCTGGAGCGGTGCCTTCGACAAGGCGGCGAGCGTCGCCGCGACCCGCGCCGCGCGCATCGTTAGCTGGACCCGCGACGAGGGCGAAGTGATGGGCCAGGATGCCAACGCGCTGCGGGAGAAAGGGGAAGCGGAAGCGGCGGAGGCGAATGCCGCCCTCGAACAGACGCTCGCGGACAGCCGCACGATGCTGTACGTCACGACAGGTTTGGGTCTGGTTCTGGGCATCTTGATCAGCCTGTTGCTGGCGCAGTCGATCATTCGCCCGCTTGCCCGGATGACGGCGGCGCTCAAGGCGCTCGCCGCCGGCGACCGCAGCGTGGTTATCCCGGAAACCGGCCGCCGCGACGAAATCGGCCAAATGGCCAAGGCGGCAGAGGTGTTCAAGGACAACGCCCTCGTCATGCAGCGGATGATCGGCGAACAACAAGCCGCGCGCGAGCAGGCGTCGGCGGCCCAGGCCATGGATCGCAACAAGCTCGCCGACACGTTCGAGACGAAGGTCGGCGGAATGGTGCAACTGCTCGTCGAAGGCTCTGGCAACCTCACGTCCACCGCGCAGTCTCTCGTCCTCGCCGCCGAACGTTCCACCGCGCGGGCCGCGACGGTCGCCAGCGCGGCGGAGGCGGCAAGTTCCGGCGTGCAGACGGTCGCTTCGGCCGCCGCACAACTGGCCACCTCGATCGGCGAGATCACGCGGCAGGTCTCGGACTCGGCAAACATGACCAGCCAGGCGGTCGCGGAGGCGCAGCGGACAGAGGGGCTGGTGCGCGCGCTTGCCGACGCGGCGCGCAAGATCGGCGACGTGGTCGGCCTGATCACCAGTATCGCGGGCCAGACCAACCTGCTGGCGCTGAACGCGACGATCGAGGCGGCGCGGGCGGGCGACGCGGGCAAGGGCTTCGCCGTGGTGGCGAGCGAGGTGAAGAACCTGGCGACGCAGACGGCTCGGGCGACGGAGGACATCAGCGCCCAGATCACCCAGATCCAGGGCGCGACCGGGCAGGCGGTCGATGCGATAAACAGCATCACGGCAATGATCGGCCAGATAAGCTCGACGTCCAATTCCATCGCGTCCGCCGTCGAACAGCAGGGCACCGCAACCGCCGAGATCGCCCGCAACGTGCAGGAAACCGCAAGCGCCACCCAGACCGTGACATCGAACATCGCGGGCGTTGGCGGGGCGGCGAACGACACGGGGACGGCGGCGAGCCAGATGCTCAGCGTCGCGGCCAAGGTTTCCTCGCAATCGAATCTGCTCTCGCAGGAAGTCACCCGATTCGTCTCCAGCGTGCGGTCGGGGTAGTGACCGAAGCCAACGTCCTGGGAGCCTATTGAATTATGAGATCAAAACGGTAACGTAAGCCGGCGCAATCGCCGTCTCGCCGCTGCCAGGATGCGGAGCGCGCCGGCCGCCGTGCCGCCGATCGCGGTCTCCGGCATCCCAATCGACGATGGCGGCCAGCACTCGCCAATGTCTCACCGGCCGCCACGCCGCTGAGCGATGCCTTAACCGTTCGGCTGCATATCCTGGCGGGCAACCGCCGACGATCGGCACGCCGCCCATGCAGCCGCCCGACGATTTCATGACGGAGTCCGGAGATCCGCCGCCGCCCGAGCCGGACGGCGGCGATATCGTCGTGGTCGAGAACGTGACCAAATCCTTCGGTGACAAGGTCGCCCTGCGGAATGTGTCGTTTTCGATTCCGTCGGGCCAGATCTGCGGCGTGCTCGGCCCCAACGGCGCCGGCAAGACCACGCTGTTCCGGCTGCTCATGGGCATCCTGAAGGCCAGCGAGGGCGCGTTGCGGATCGACGGGCGCGATGCGTTCGCCGATCGCGTCGCGGTCAAGAAACTGATCGGGTTCCTGCCGGACGAGCCGGTGTTCTACTCGTACCTGTCGGGCCGGGAAACGCTGGCGCTCAGCGCCGCGATGCACGGCCTCGACCCGAAGGAGACGCTGGAGCGGATCGCCCCGGTGATGGCGCAACTGCGCCTGTCCGACGATATCGACGAGTTCGCCGAAGATTTCTCGCGCGGCATGAAGAAGAAGCTCGGCCTGCTGCTGGCGCTGCTGCACCAGCCGAAGCTGCTGGTGCTGGACGAGCCGACCAACGGCCTCGATGTCGAATCGACGCTGCTGTTCTACGACCTGGTCCTGGAGCAGGCGCGGCTCGGCGCGACGGTGCTGTTCTCGACCCACCTGATGGACCATGTCGCGCGCCTCTGCTCGCACGTCGCGATCATCAACGAGGGCGAGCTGGTCGCCAACGGCGCGCTCGAGTCGTTGCAGGCGGAGCACGGCCAGTATCGGCTTGAGGATGTCTACCTCAAACTGACGGCGCGGCCGCCGCAGGAATGAGTCGCTTGCTGTCGACGCCGGCCGCCTATCTCAGGACAGTCCGGCTGCTGCTGGCGGCGGCGCGCCGGCGGGAGGCGGGCAGGCGGAAACGGCAGCGCGAACTGGTACGCCAGCGCACCGGCCGGGCGCCGCTGGAATGGGGCTGGTTCGGCGCCGCCGTGAGCGTCGTGCTGATGGCCGGCCTCAACGTCGTGTCCGCCTACGTGGTCTCAACCGTGGTGACGGCGGGCGAGCAGTCCGACGCCGAGCGGCAGGGCGCGGTGCTGGTCGAACGCTGGTTCATCGACAATCTGCGCGTCGCCGAGCGCCAGGCCGCCGAGTCGGACGCGGCCTATCGCACCGTCGACTATCTGATGGAGCCGTCGTTCTTCCCGGAGGCGCTGCGGCTGGCCAACGACCATGGCGGCGACCGGCGGGTGATCGAGCAGCGGCTGCGCGCGACGGTCGCGGCGCACGAGGATCAGAGATTCGCCGACATCGACCGCACCGTGCCCGGGTTGAAAGCGCCGACGCGGATCGGCGCGTTCCCGGCGATGCTCGGCTCGATCGCCTTGGGCTGGTGGCTACTGATGCTGGCGTTTCAGGGCGAAGGGCTGGACCTGGACACGCAGCGGCGGCGGCATCCGATGTGGGAGTGGCTGTTCAGCCATCCGGTCCCGACCGGGGCGGTGTTTCTGGCGGAGATGCTGGCCCCGATCGCCGCCAACCCGATCTATTACGGGGCGCCGGTGCTGCCGGGCATTCTGTACGGCATCGTCTATGGCCCGGCGATGGGTGTGCTCGCCGGCGTGATCATCGGCATACCGCTGGCGGTGGCGGCGGCGTGCCTGGGCAAGGGGCTCGAGATCGGCGTCGTACTCCGGCTCTCGGCGCGCTCGCGGGGCGCGGTGCTCGGGCTGATGGGCTGGTTCGGTTACGCCTCGATGATGCTGTTCGTGGTGGCGACGGTGGCGCTCGCGCGAATTTCCCCGCAGGTGGCGGAGGCGCTGCAACCGCTCGCGCGAATCCCGTGGCCGTGGCTCGGGCTGTTCCTGGGCCAGCGCAGCGACGGAAAATTCCTGTTTCCGCTCGGGCTGCTATTCTGCTGGAGCCTCGTGGCGGTGATCGTCGCCAGTTCGGTCGGGCTGGCGCTGTGGGGCGCGCAGATCGGCGTCGGCGGCCAGCCGGGCCGCGCGGCGGCGGCGCCGCGCCGCCTGCGCAGCGCCGCCGCACGCAACCGCGCGATCAATTTCGGCCGGGAGCCGCTGTATCGCAAGGAACTGCTCTGGTTCATGCGCGACCGGGGCGCGCTGGTTCAGGTTGTGCTGGTGCCGCTGATGCTGCTCGCGCTCCAGGTGCTCATTCCGCGCGGCATGATCGCGGAGTCCGCCGCACGATGGAACTATCTGTGCGCGGTGGCGATCCTGTTCGGCACCTATTTCCTCGGCTCGGTCGGGCCGAAATCGCTGGCCTCCGAGGGCAGCGCGCTATGGATCGCGCTGACCTGGCCGCGCGGGCTGGAAAGCCTGCTGAAGGGGAAGGCCCGGCTGTGGGCGACGATCGCCTCCGTCATCGTCGGGCTGCTGATGTGCTACACGATCTACCTGTTCCCCGACAGCATTTGGAAGGTCGGCCTGGTGGCCGCAGGCTGGGTGATCTTCGCGCGCGGCGTCGCCGACAAGACGGTGACGCTGGCCGCCATCACCGCATCCTCGGGCGAAGTGGAGCGGGCGCCGACCGCCCGCCGCTGGGCGGTGCAACTCGGCACGGTCACGTTCGCGATCGGCGTCCTCAGTCAGCAGTGGCCGCTGGCGGTCCTCGGCATCGCGTATTCGGCGATGTCGGCGGCGGCGATGTGGCGGAATTTCCGCGCGCGCGTTCCGTATCTGTACGATTCCTGGTCGGAGGAGCCGCCGAACCCGCCGACGCTGATGCACGCGATGATCGCACTCGGCATCCTGGCGGACGGCACCGCCATCGCCCTGGGCGGCACGCACCTGCTGGGCGCTGCCAATGTCGCGCTGGCACGCAGTGTGGTCGACGCCGCGGGGCCGTTCATCGTCTGGCTCGGCGTGGTGTCGTTCCTGTGGACGCACCGGGTGCCGTGGCGCGCGGTGTGGCTCTGGCCCGCGACCGATGGCGCGCCGGCGCGTCGCCCGAAGCTGCCGACGGCGCTGCTGGCCGGCGCCGGCGCCGGGCTGGCGCTCGGGTTCGCCTGGGTGGCCTATCTGCTCGGCCTGCACCAGACTCCGGCGCTGGCCGACCTGCTCGGGCCGGCGCCGCCGCCGCTCGACGCCGTCCCCTATCTGCGCGAATCGCTGGCCGCGATGACCGTCCTGGCGGTGCCGGTCGCCGAGGAAGTCCTGTTTCGCGGGCTGCTGTACCGGGCGCTCGACCGCGAATGGGGCGGCTGGCGAGCGGCGCTCGGCAGCGCCGCGTTCTTCGCCGTCTGCCACCCTCTGGTCGCGTGGCTGCCGCTCGCGCTGCTCGGGCTGGCAAGCGCCTGGCTGTTCAAGCGCACCGGCCGGCTGGCCCCCTCGGTGCTGCTGCACATGGTCTGCAACGCGGTGGCGCTGAGTTTTTAGTCAGCTTCGCGTAATGTCGGCGCGTCACAGTGTCCCACGCCGCCCCGCAGGACCGCCCCACACGATGAGAGTGCTGCTGATCGAGGACGAGCCGGAGATGGCCCGATTGGTCGGCACCAGCGTCACCTGCGCCGGCTACGTCGTCGACACCGCCGGCACGATCGACGAGGCGGAGGCCGCGATCGGGCTTGCCCGCTATTCGCTGGTTTTGCTCGACCGCCGCCTGCCCGACGGCGACGGGCTGGCCCTGCTGCCGCGCATCCGCACCCGTCAGCCGGGCGTGCCGGTGATCGTCCTGACCGCGCTCGATGCGGTGCCCGACCGCGTGCGCGGTCTCGATGCCGGGGCCGACGACTACATCGGCAAACCCTACGAGGCCGACGAACTGCTCGCCCGCGTGCGGGCCGCCCTGCGTCGCCCGGGCGGGGAGGCAGCGCCGCCGATCGTCTGCGGCGCCCTCGCGTTCGACCCGACGACGCACGAGGTCACGGTGCAAGACGCGCCGGTGGCGCTGCCCCGCCGCGAACTGGCGCTGCTCGGCACGCTGATGCGCCGCCTCGGCCGGGTGGTGCTGCGCGAGACGCTGCTCGACGAGGTCTACGGGTTCGACGGCGAGGTCAGCTCCAACACGCTGGACGCGCACGTCTCCCGCCTGCGCGCCCGCCTCGCCCGCGCGGGCGCCGGCGTGGCACTCCACCCGGTCCGGGGCGTCGGCTACATGCTCGACCGGTCATGAGGGCCTGGCCACGGTCGCTGGCCGGGCGCCTCGTGCTGGCGCTGATCGCCGGCCAGTCGCTGTTCATCGTCTTGGCGATGGCCGCGTTTCCGTTGCTCGCGCCCTACCTCACCTACGCGACGATCGCCGACGGCACCGTCCGCGCGCTGGTCTCCGAGGGCCTCGCCCTCGCGGCGGACGGGACGCTGGCATTCACGCCCACGCCGGCCCTGCGTGACTACGCCGCCGCCCGCCCGTCCCTGGCGTGGGCGGTGGTCGACCCGCGCACCGGGCAGGCGGTCGCCGGCTCCGCGCCCGATCTTGTCGCCATGGTCGCACAGCTTGGCCGCATGCTGCCGCGCGGCTACGGCAACCTCGAGACGGAGCGGCCCGCCGTCCCCGGCGATGTCGCGATCATCACCACCGCGCCGACGCCGGTGGGCGACATGGTGTTCGCCACCGCCGGCAACGTGTTCGGGCGGGCGGATCTGCCGAGCTTCGTCAGCGAGTTCCTGCCGGCCATCGTCCCGATGTTCGCCCCCGTCCTGTTCGGCGCCCTGGTCGTGATCCCGCTCGTGGTGCGCCGGCTGCTCCGCCCGCTCCGCTCCGTCGCGCGGGCGGCGGGGGCGATCGACATGCGTTCGCTCGACCGGCGCCTGCCGGCCGCCGAACTGCCCGCGGAACTGCGGCCGCTGGTCGCGGCAATCAACGGCGCGCTCGACCGGCTCGACACCGGCTTCGCCCGCCAGCGCCTGTTCACCGCCAACGCCGCGCACGAACTCCGCACGCCCGTTGCCATCCTGCAAGCGCGCATCGACAGCCTGCCGGAGGACGCACCCAGCCGCACCAGCCTGCGGCGTGACGCACGGCGCATGGCGCTGCTGATCGACCAGTTGCTCGCCGTCGCGCGGCTCGGCCACAGCGAGGCGGTGATGGCCGACGCGATCGACCTCGTCCCGCTGGTGCGCGCGCTCGTCGCCGAGTGCGCGCCGCTGGCGATCCGGGCCGGGCGGCAGGTTGCGTTCAGCGCGCCGGACCACCCGGTGGACGTGACCGGGAATGCCCAGGCGCTGTCGAGCGCCGTCGCCAATCTGATCGACAACGCACTGCGCGCCGAACCGCCCGGCGGCACCGTCGAGGTCGCCGTGACCGGCGCGGCCGAAATCGTCGTCGTGGACCATGGCCCCGGGATCGCGCCGGAGGATCAGCCCTTCATCTTCGAACCGTTCTGGCGCAAGGACGAGCGCACACCCGGAACCGGGCTGGGCCTCGCGATCGCGCGCGATATCGCCGTGCTGCATAGGGGCGCGCTGACCGTGGCGCAGACACCGGGCGGCGGCGCCACGTTCCGCCTCACGCTGCCGCACCGCCGTTCACCATCGCCGCCGGCGCGTCAGGCTGGTGCAATGAACGCCTGATACGCCGGCGTCTCCATGCAGGAGATGCCGATGGCGACGAACCCGATGATCCGCGCGGCGGCGAGCGCCGCGTTGCTGTTGCTGGCCACGCGCGCGCCGGTGCTGGCCGATGATGGCGCCGCGCCCGCGCAACTCGGTCCGGCACCGCCGGCGGCGACCAGCGCGTGGCGCATCGACCTCGAGTATCAACATGCGACGATCTTCGACAACACCGTCCAGCGCCCGAACAACGGCCAGGGCACGCGCTTCAATTTCGCCGATTTCTCGGGCACGGATGTCAACACCGGCCGGGTCAGCGTCTTTGCGCCGCTCGATCCTTGGCGCGACGGCGACGAACTGCGCTTCGTCTACGCCCCGTTGCGGCAGTGGGGCACCGCGCCGGCGGGCGGCCCGCTGCGCTTCGACGGTGCGACGTTTCAGCGTGGTCCGGCGCTCAAGGGCTTCTACCAGTTCGACACGTATCGGCTGACCTACGACCTGCCGATCTTTTCCAATCTCCGCGCGAGCGGCTGGGAATTGCGCGTCGGCGGGACCGTGGCTCTCCGCGACGCGCGCGTGCGGCTGTCGGAGCCTGGGCTGGCGCGGACCTACGCGAATCAAGGCCCGATCCCGGCGTTGCTGTATGGTTCGGTCACGAAGCAGCTCGCGCCCGGGTGGCGGGTCCTCGGCGAGTTCGACGCCTTCCCCGCCCCCGGCGGCGGCGGACTCTTCGACGGGTCGCTCAAGCTTGCCTACGATGTCACGCGGAATGTCGCTGTCACTGCCGGCTACCGCTACGAGATCGGCGGCGCGACCGAAAACTCGATCGACACGCTCCTCGGCGCCGGTGGCGCGGTCGCTGGCGTGACCGTTCGATTTTGATCGGCACGCCACATGAAACGCTTCGCATTCGTCATTCCCGCGAAAGCGGGAATCCAGCGGGCCGCACGGGATTCCCGGCTTCGCGTGAATGACGGTGTCTCATTTGCTTCCGAACACATCCTGAAGCTGAGCTTCGATGGCGGCCTTGTCGATCACGGACCATACGTGAAGGATCTTTCCTGCCCGGAACTCGTAGAATACGTTCTCCGCAAAGGAGATTTTCTTCCCGTTGACGGGAAGGCCCAGGAACCTGGCCCTCGGCGCGCAGACGAAGGCGAGCCGGCTGGCGACGTACGGTGGATCGGCGACCAGCAGATCGATCGTGAAATGCAGATCGGGGATGTCGTCGAAATCTCTCTCCAGCATGGCGCGATAGCCGGACAGGCCGATCGGGCGGCCGTTGTGGGTCACGCCATCAGCGACGAACTGTTCCAGCCTCGGCCAATCCTGGCGATTGAGGCAGGCGATGTAGGCCCGGTAGACGCCGGCAAGGTCGGTTTCCATCACGGTACGATCTCCTGGCCGCCCGCCTATGCGTCGCGGCGTCACAAATAGTTAGTAGGGTGGCTTCAGCCCATAGGCGCCAAGACAAGGCTAATTTCCCTCTCCGCCCCTGGGGGCGGAGAGGGTCAGGGTGAGGTGGGGGAAACTCCGAAGTTGTCGAGTGGCGCTGCAAATTTGCGACAGGCAGCGGCGCGACCACCCACCTCACCCAACCCTCTCCCCCCGCAAGCGCGGGCGGAGAGGGCTCAATGTACCTTGTGTTAGCGCCTATGGGCCGAAGCCCACCCTAAAA
>Ga0116226_10000561_pt1 | contig 31820 bp, 27 predicted proteins | sample S1TSphfallax_FD_89692 | JGI IMG/M metagenome (GOLD analysis project Ga0116226, IMG submission 89692) | Host-associated microbial communities from peat moss isolated from Minnesota, USA - S1T2_Fa - Sphagnum fallax MG | ecosystem: Host-associated > Plants > Peat moss > Unclassified | place: USA...
AAGCCGAATTCATTGTTGGTGCCGTAGGTTATGTCGGCGCCATAGGCTTCCTGGCGCTGACGGTCGGTCATGTCATGGACGATGCAGCCCACCGTGAGGCCGAGGAAGCGATAGATATTTCCCATCCATTCGGAATCGCGCCGGGCCAGATAGTCGTTGACGGTCACCACATGGACGCCGCGCTTGGACAGGGCGCTGAGATAGACCGGCAGAGTCGAAACCAGGGTCTTGCCCTCGCCGGTGCGCATTTCCGAGATCATGCCCCGGTGCAGCACCATGCCGCCCATCAATTGGACGTCGAAATGGCGTTGGCCGAGGGTTCGCTTGGCGGCCTCGCGCACCGTGGCGAACGCGTCGATAAGGATATCATCCTCGGTCTCACCCTTGGCCAGACGGTCCTGCAGCCAGCCGGTGCGGCCCCGTAATTCCTCGTCCGACAGGGCGACAAGATCGGGCTCGACGCTGTTGATGGCGCTGATCTGGGACGACAAAGTCTTGAGCAGACGGTCGTTGGCGGTGCCGAACAGGCGTCGGGCGATGGCGCCGAACATGGATGGAAAACCCCGGGTCGCAGGTGAAAATACGCCGGGTGGCGCGCGGCAGCCGGCGCACAGTCCACTCGACAGGACGATGACACAGATAGAGCCGCTGTGCCGCTCTGTCAACGTCGCACCGAAGACTCTCCACATGACGCCTGCGCTCCGCTGCGAACTCTCATGACGCCTGCGCTCCGCTACGGACTCTCATGACGCCTGCGCTCCGCTACGGCGACGGCTCAAACGCCGCTCGGGGGCTCAAACGCCCCTCGGGCTGAAAGGGCGGTTCAAACGCCGCTCGGGCTAAACGGGCCAGACAGAGGTTGCTGCGGGTAATTCCTGTCAGGCCCTTACACTTGATCCTCTTGTGCCCCGCGCGGCATTGTGCTTTATCCCTGTCCGTGTGATCCCTTGGAGACACCCCTGTGGGCCCCTGGCGGCTCAGCCATTGGAAAAGGATTCTTCGCAATGACCATCCGTTCCCCGCGCAGCCTGATGCTGGCCGCGGTCCTTTCGTCCCTCACGCTGCCGGCGTTGGCGGCTGACGATCCGGTCGTCGCTGTCGTGAACGGCAAGGAAATCCATCGCTCCGCAGTGATCGAAGCGCAGCAGAGCATTCAGCAGGCGCGCCAGCTGCCCCTCGAGCAGATCTATGATCAATTGCTTGATCAGGTCATCACCGGTGAGCTGATCCTCGAGCAGGCCAAGAAGCAAAAGATGGAGGATGACGCGCAGGTCAAGGCCGCTTTCAAGGAAGCGCAGAACAGCATTCTGAAGCGCGCCTGGGTTTCCAAGAAGGTCGAAGCCGATATTAGCGAAGCGCAGGTCCATGCGCGGTACGACGAGCTGATCAAGACCGTCAAGCCGCAGGAGCAGGTGCATGCGCGCCATATTCTGGTGGACAGCGAAGACGCCGCCAAGGCGGTGCTCGCCGATCTGAAGTCGGGTGTCAGCTTCGAGGACGAGGCCAAGGCCAAGAGCAAGGATCCCAGCGGCAAGACCAATGGCGGGGATCTGGGCTATATCAGCAAGGAAGAGACGGTCAAGGAATTCTCCGACGCGGCCTTTGCCATGAAGCCGGGCGAAATCACCCAGACCCCCGTCAAGACCCAGTTCGGCTGGCACATCATCAAGGTCGAGGATCGCCGCATGGCGCCGCCGCCGACCTATGAGGAGGCCAAGGGCCAAGTGCGCAACGAATTGGCCCAGGCCGATATTGCCAAACTGGTCGAAGGCTTGAAGAAGGGTGCGACCATCAAGCGCTACAAGCTCGATGGAACCCCGGCTGATACGGCCGCTGCCGCCGCGTCTCCGGCTAAGGCGCCCGCGGCCAAGAACTAACCATGGCGTCGGCGGTTTCGCCCCTCGCGCCGCAGACCATCGCCGAGCTGGCGCCGATAAAAGGCGTTCGCTTGGCGGCTTTGGCCTGTGGTTTGCGCTATCAGGGACGGGACGATCTGATGCTGGCGGAACTGGCGCCGGGAACCACGGTGGCCGGGGTATTCACCCGGTCACTGACGGCTTCGGCGCCAGTGTTGTGGTGTCGTCACGCCCTGACCGGCGGCAAGGCCCGCCTGCTGGTGGTCAATTCCGGCAATTCCAATGCGTTCACCGGCCGTGCTGGCGTCGCCTCAGTCAGCCGCACCGTGGCTTCAGCTGCTGCCGCGATCGGCTGCACCGAAACTGAGATCTTCGTCGCCTCGACCGGTACCATCGGCGTGCCGCTCGATGACGGCAAAATCACCGCTCTGCTCGGCGAGGGCGTCCGGCAACTGCGCCCCGATCAGTGGCGCAAGGCGGCCGATGCCATCCTCACCACCGATACCTATGCCAAGACAGCCACCCGTACCGCCAAGATCGGGGGGGTCAGCGTGCGGATCAATGGCTTCTGTAAAGGCGCCGGCATGATCGCGCCAGACATGGCGACCATGCTGGCTTATGTCTTCACCGATGCCGCCATCCCGGCGCCGCTGCTGCAGACGCTGCTGGCGAAGGCGTGTGATAAATCTTTCAACGCCATCACCGTCGACAGCGATACCTCGACCAGCGACACTCTGATGCTGTTCGCCACCGGCGGAACCGATCATCCCCCTGTCACGACCCTCGGCGACCTTACCGATTTCCGCCGGGCGCTCGACGATCTCCTGCTTGATCTGGCGCATCAGGTGGTCAAGGATGGCGAGGGTGCGACCAAATTTGTCGCCATCACCGTGTCAGGCGCCGCAAGCGCGCGCGCCGCCAAGGCGATCGCGCTGTCCATCGCCAATTCACCGTTGGTGAAGACTGCCGTGGCCGGCGAAGATGCCAATTGGGGGCGGATTGTCATGGCGGTCGGCAAGGCCGGCGAGAGAGCTGATCGCGACCGCCTGTCGATCTCCATCGGTGGGATCCAGGTGGCCAAAGATGGGCAGGTCGTGCCGGGTTATGACGAGGCGCCGGTCACCGCCCATATGAAGGGGGCCGACATTGTCTTCGCGGTCGATGTTGGCGTCGGCAGGGGAAAAGCGACGGTCTGGACCTGCGATCTGACCCACGCCTATATCGATATCAATGGATCTTACCGAACCTGACGGCTGCGCCGGGGCCGGTCGCGGCTGGGCCGGTAATCCGCTGGAAACAGCGCATTTGCGGCTGCGCGCCGTAGCCCGGGAACCGCTTCGCGCGGTCATCGAGAACCGGTTGACCGGGGAGCAGATCGGCGCCTTCACCATCGATTTCCACGCCGGCCACCGCGCTCATCTGACGGCCCGCTGGCGCGATCAGGCCTTGCGGGACGGCTACGCCGCCGAGTCCCTGCGCCGTTGCCTGCGTATGTTGTTCGATAATTTCGGCATCGGATTAGTCGAGGCTGATTTTTTTGCGGAAAACCAGGCTATTATCGATTTTTACCTTGAGCTGGGCTTTCGCGCCGATGCTGCCGGACGCTTGCAGTTGACCCGGGAAAATTGGGCTCTCTGGCGCGCCGGCCGAACCATCCTGTCGGTGGTCGCAGCCGCTCTGATCGATGTCGATGGACGGGTCTTGCTGGCCCGTCGACCGGAGGGAAAATCGATGGCCGGGCAGTGGGAATTCCCCGGCGGCAAATTGGCGCCGGGCGAGAGTCCCGAGGAGGCCTTGATCCGCGAGTTGCGCGAGGAGCTGGCGATCGACGTCACCGCCTCCTGTCTGGCGCCGCTCGCCTTCGCCTCCCATGACTATGATCATTTCCATTTGGTAATGCCACTTTTTGCCCTGCGCCAATGGTCGGGTCGGCCGATCCCGCAGGAGGGGCAGAGTCTGGCCTGGGTCGCCAAAGATCGTCTGGCCGACTATCCGATGCCGCCGGCGGACATACCTTTGGTGGCGCAACTCCGCGACTGGATGTAACGAGAAGAGGAGAAAAACCGTGACAGATCAAGTCACTGCGGCTCTGTTGGTGATCGGTAATGAAATCCTCTCGGGACGCACCCAGGATATCAATATCAATTATATCGCCACCGGCCTGACGCAAATCGGTATCCGCCTGACCGAAGTGCGGGTGGTTGCCGACGATGAGCGTGCCATCATCATGGCGGTGCGGGCGCTGAGCGACGCTTATAATTATGTCTTCACCACCGGCGGCATCGGCCCGACCCATGACGACATTACCGCCGAATGCATCGCCAAAGCCTTCGATGTGAAGCTCACCCGCGACCCGCGGGCGGTCGAGCGGCTTTTGAAACAAATCAAACCCGAGGACCTCAACGATGCCCGTTTGCGCATGGCCAATATCCCGGAGGGCGCCGATCTGATCGACAATCCGGTCAGCCACGCGCCAGGCTTTCGCATCCGTAACGTCCATGTCATGGCCGGCGTGCCGCGTATCATGCAGGCGATGTTCGATGGCGTCAAAATCACCCTCAAGGGCGGCGCCAGAATGCTCGCCGCCTCGGTGGTGCTGCACGCCCCTGAAGGTCTGGTGGCCACCGCGCTCGCCGCCCTGCAGGACGGTGCTCCGGACACCGAGATCGGCAGCTATCCCTTCGCCCGCGACGGACGTTTCGGCACCGTCATCGTAACCCGCGGCACCGATCGCGACCGTGTCCTGGCGGTTTCGGCGCAGGTGGTGCGGATGGCTGAAGGCTTGGCTATCGGCTTCGAGGACGAGGGCCTGAAGACTCCCTGATCTTGATCAATCCACCCCGAGCGGCTAGTTTGCTCGACCCGAAAGCTGCCCGCTTGATGGAATGGTAGACATAACGGACTTAAAATCCGTAGGCTGGTAACGGCCGTGCCGGTTCAAGTCCGGCAGCGGGCACCAAGGAAAACAACAACTTAGCCGATATTCTGTCGTCGAGCTTGACGGCGAAAATCATTTTCGGGTCATTCTCGGGAAAATTGGTGTCCCGAGAATGTCCCGAAATGGCGCGCGGAAAACTTCCCTTATTCGAACGGGTCGCCGACGCCGAGCGATTCGCGGTCGCGACCTTGAAGGCCGTGAACGGCGGCACCTGGGTGGATCGGACCGCATCGAACGCGACGACGCTCAAGGAGGCTCTTGGTCGTTACGAGCGGGAGATCACGCCGAAGTAATCGGATTCGATCCCGATGCCTTCGTTGCGGACCTGCGAAAAGAAGCCAGCGAGACGTTGGACTGACCCGGGCCTGTTGCGCGGTCGCCCATGTCCCGCATCTTTGACCCTGCTTACTCAATCGATTATCCTGTGCTTACGCAGGAGCCACCGTTATGAACCTGATTTCCAAGCACCCCACTCTTTCCGACGCTGAAATCGCCAGCCGGGCCGTTGTCGCCGCGAATGCTATTGGCAGTACGGAACTCGAAGGGTTGTCCGTTTCGGCGGATCTGCGAGCGGATCTGGACGCATGGTGCCAGGGAGAGATGACCATCAAGTCGGTGATCGAGAAGGCGAAGGCCCGTCACACTCGCGCCTAAAACCTCCCTTCGGCTCACTATTCCTCCGACGATCCCTGAACAGACCCCAGCACGGGCGTGCTGTTCAATTTGCTGGGCATCACCGATCAAGCTGCGCTCGACCGGGCCGAGGCCGACATAGTCTCGGCGCGCCTGGTTGAACGTGCCAAGCGCCCGATCTCGGGGAAATTCGACGCGGCGCCGCCGCCTCGCCGGGCTGGCTTTGCCGCAGTTCGCGGAGCGAGCCGCCTATTTCCTGGGGGAGCTGAATGCGTTCCATCCGTTCCGAGAGGGGAATGGCCGGACGCAGCGTGAATTCATCCGGCAAGTGGCCGCCGCCAATGGCTTTGAGATCATGTGGTCCCGTATCTCTTCCGAGCAGATGATCGAGGCGTCGATCGCCCCCTTCAACAATGACCTTGAGCCGCTCATCCACATTTTGAACGAGAATACTCACCCCGAAAGCGCCGGATGAGTCGGGATGGGAGATGTAGATTGCAGCGGCACTTTTTTCGAGGGATGGTTGTGGAGAGGGGTTTGGCCATGCGGTCAGAGTAGCGGCGCTGGTTTTCGCGGTTGAGTCCGCTGCGGCGTGCCGAAAAAAATCCCGACAGACGTGAACTATAGAGATTATCCAATGCGCAGCCTGCGCGAACTGCTTTCTCGTTACCGCGCCCACGCTCAGACCGACCGTGAAAAAGGCAATTATTTCGAGCGTTTGGCCGTCGCCTTCATCAAGAACGATCCTGGTATGGCGCAGCAATTCGAGGATTGCTGGCTGTTCTCGGAATGGGCGGCAATGCAAGGGTTGGATGGCCGCTGCGTCATCAGAACGCCTAGCCGGCCATTGGCAGTGTCGCTTGGTCAATATCGCCAAACACCTGGTCCAGGCGCGAAGCGGCGTCGGGGTGTTGCAGCGTTTTCAGCATCAGGTCAAACCGCGCTTCGAGTCGCGCGAGCGGATCGTCGGCTGGCAGCGCGACCAGCCGCTCTGTCAGCGAGCGATAACGCTCAGCGCTCATCAGCACCAGTTCAACATTATCGCGATTATCGCGCGTGGTGATCGCCACCTCGCCGAAGCGCTTGGCCGCGCGGGCGACGGTGCCCCAGTGGTTCTTGACCTCTGTCAAATCATGTTTTGGCAGAGTCTCAATGTCCCGTATCATCGCGGCCATAACGATCTCCATAAGACTTGCGACTCAATGAACTATTGTCCAATTAGCTATTTCATATCGTAGGGAGCGATTTCCGCGAACGCACCAAATTTGTGGATGGCCCGCCCTCCCCCTTTCGGCTGAGACGATGTCTGGCTAAACTCTCGCTGCAGTGTCTGTCGTTAAGGAAAATGAAGATGTGGAAGCCGCCAACCACGCATTGTCTGTGTGTTATGACCCTGCTGCTGCCGCTCACGATGACCGGCTGCGCGGTCGGGGATGGCATCGCCCATCTGGTCAAACTGGCGAATGGCCGCCCGGCATCGTCCAGTGATCAGGCGAAAGCTCCGGCGGCCACCAGCGCTCCCGCTCCCGTCGAGCCCGATGCGCCGCCCGCACCGGCGCCGGCGCCGCGCGACGACATCAAGGTCGAAAGCCTACCACCCCAAGCTCAGGACAAATAGACGCTGATATCGACCTCGTCGATCTGATCCGCCGTCAGAAATTGATGGGCATAGTCCTTATAGACCCCCGATGAGAGGAACAGCTCAAACAGATCGGGGTCGATATGCTTGTCCTTTTTCATGAAGGACAGGATCTTGACGCAGTCCGACAGCTTCTTCGGCGTCTTGTACGGGCGGTCGCGTGCGGTCAGCGCCTCGAAGATGTCAGCGATCGCCATGGCCCGCGCCGGGATGCTCATCTCATCCTTGACCAGCCCCTTGGGATAGCCGGTGCCGTCCAGCTTTTCGTGATGACCGCCTGCCCATTCCGGCACCCGCTTGAGGGATTTGGGGAAGGGCAGGCCTTCGAGCATGATGATGGTCTGCACGATATGGTCATTGATGTGGAAACGGTCTTCCGCGGTCAGGGTGCCGCGGCCGATCGAGAGGTTGTAGACCTCGCCAAGGTTGAACTTATGCTGCGGCGGTTTGATCTTGAAACCCCATGGATTGTCGTCCGTCATCGCTGGTTTGTCGTGCGGCACGATATGGTCCGGACGGTCGGCGAGAAGTTGTTCCACCACCGGAAGGGGTGGCTTCTCGCCAGGTTTGCGCTGGGCTTCTTCCCAGGACAGGCCGAGCCGGTCGTCCAGCGTGCGCGTCCATTGGATGGCGGCGATCGCCTTGACCCGTTCGACCTTGTCGGGCGCCATGAATTCGCCGCCGACATTGCATTCCGCGATGAAGGCGAAATCCTCATCCAGTTGCTTGAGCCTGGCGTCGCGCGCCAATGCCAGCGCCGCCGCGTCGCCGCCCTCGGCCACGCCGCGCCAATAGTCGATTTCAGCATCGCGCTTGACGACCTCGAAGCGGGTGCGGATCTCATGGATGCGGTTATAGATTGTTTCGAGTTTGGTCGCCTTGTCGACGACATATTCGGGTGTCGTTACCTTGCCGCAATCATGCAGCCCGCCGGCCACCTCAAGCTCGTACCACTCATCCTCGGTCAGGGTGAAATCGGAGAAAATCCCATGGGTGGCCTTGGATGCGGCGCGGGTCAGCATATTGGTCAGAGCCGGCACACGGCGGCAATGGCCGCCGGTATAGGGCGATTTGGCGTCGATCGCGTTGGCGATCACCTCGATGAAGGAGGTGAACAGTTTCTTTTGCGCATCGAGCAGCATCTGATTGTCCAGCGCTACCGCGGCCTGACTGGCCAAAGCTTCGACCAGGCCGGTGGTCTCCACCGGAAAGGCAATGACTTCCCCCGATTGGTCGCGCGCATTGATCAATTGCAGCACACCGACCACGTCGCCATCGTGATTTTTCAGCGGCACGGTGAGGAAGGAGCGCGACCGGTAGCCGGTCTTCGCATCGAAAGCCTTGGTGCCGGAAAAATCAAAATGATCCGAATTATAGGCGTCATCAATGGCGACTGTGCGCCCGGTTAGGGCCGCAGCGGTGCTGACATTTTTGCGATTGGGCTGACCATTCTCATCATAGAGCGAGAGCGGTTCGAAGTTGATCGGATTGCCGGTTGTGCCGCCGAGCGCGATGCCGAGCGCATCATTCAGAACGATTGCGAACTCCAGCGTCCGGCTCTCAGCGTTATAGAGATAGAGCGTGCCACCCTCGGCATGGGTGAGTTCCTTGGCGCCGGTCAGGATCAGTTCCATCAGGCGGTAATGTTGCCGCTCCGCTGAGAGGGCGATGCCCAACTCGATCAGTCGGCGATAGCGAATTTCGCGCTGGTCGCCGGCCGCAATAGTGCTTTCTTGGTTCATATTGCATCCCCGCCCCGATCCGCCGCCTGGAAGTGACGAAGCAGATTTACCATGTCCATCATCTCACGTACCGGGGCCGATGACTATTACTTGACGTAGGACTTGACCTGGGCCCGGTTCGGTCTTCCAATGGCGCGAAAGTATCACCATGCCTTATGCCTCCCTCCGCGATTTCATCGAGCGCCTGGAAAAAACCGGCCGTCTGGTCCGGGTGACCAAACCGGTTTCGACCAAGCTTGAGATGACCGAAATTCAAACCCGCCTGCTGGCCGAGGGCGGGCCTGCCGTGCTGTTCGAGCATGTGCTCGATGAACATGGCGCGCGCCATCCCATGCCCGTCCTGGTCAATCTGTTCGGCACGGTGGAACGGGTGGCCTGGGGAATGGACCGCGAACCCGACCAGTTGAGGGGGGTCGGCGAAACCCTTGCGTTCCTCAAGCAACCTGAGCCGCCCGGCGGATGGCGCGAGGCGCTTGAAATGCTGCCGCTGTTGAAGACAGTCATGGCGATGCGTCCCAAAACGGTCAGAAAGGCGCCCTGCCAGGAGATTGTCCTGACCGGCGAGGATATCGATCTGGCGCGCCTGCCGGTGCAAAGCTGCTGGCCGAATGAGCCGGCCCCCTTGATTACCTGGCCCCTGATCGTCACCCGAGGCCCCAATAGCGGTGGCCCGGACGCCGATCGCCGGGACGATTACAATCTTGGTATCTATCGGATGCAGGTGACCGGGCGCAACACCACCCTGATGCGCTGGCTGCGCCATCGCGGCGGCGCCCAGCATCATCAGCGCTGGGGCGCGCAAAAGCCCGAGCCCTTGCCGGCGGCGGCGGTGATCGGCGCCGATCCCGGCACTATTCTGGCGGCCGTAACGCCGGTGCCGGATTCCCTTTCGGAATATCAGTTCGCCGGCCTGTTGCGCGGCCGCAAGGTCGAACTGGTTGATTGCAAGACCATCCCGCTCAAAGTGCCGGCCGAGGCCGAGATCGTCCTCGAAGGCCATGTCTCGCTGACCGACTATGGCGACGAGGGGCCCTATGGCGATCACACCGGCTATTATAATTCGGTCGAGCCTTTCCCGGTCTTCACCATTTCGGCGATCACCATGCGATCGAACCCGATCTATCTCTCGACCTTCACCGGCCGCCCGCCCGATGAACCCTCGGTGCTGGGCGAGGCGCTGAACGAGGTGTTCATTCCGCTCCTGACCCAGCAATTCCCCGAAATCAAGGATTTCTGGCTGCCGCCCGAGGGCTGCTCCTATCGCATTGCTGTGGTGTCGATCAAGAAATCTTATCCCGGCCATGCCAGGCGGATCATGATGGGGGTGTGGTCGTTTCTCCGCCAATTCATCTATACCAAGCTGGTCATCGTGGTCGATCACGACATCAATGCGCGCGACTGGAAGGATGTGATGTGGGCGATCTCGACCCGCATGGATCCGGCCCGGGATATCATGGTGGTCGAACAGACCCCGATAGATTATCTCGATTTCGCCTCGCCCGAGTCGGGGCTGGGCGGCAAGCTCGGCGTGGACGCGACCAACAAGCTGCCGCCCGAGACCCATCGCGAGTGGGGCCGGCAGATCCGCATGGATCAGGACATTATCGACAAGGTCACCCGCGACTGGGCGGAGTATGGTCTGCCCGGTTCGGGGCGGCCGATCTGGAAATGAAGGGAAGGAATAGCATGGCTGATAACAAGGCCGATCAGGGTTTGCTGGCACAGCTCGGTGATTTGCTGGACGATGCGAAACGCGCCGGCGCCGATGCGGCCGATGCGGTGGCGGTCGAGGGCAATGCCCTGTCGGTCGCCTTTCGCCTCGGAAAACCCGAGAAGGTCGAGCGGGCGGAGGGCATGGACATCGGGCTGCGGGTTTTCATCGGTCAGCGCCAGGCCATCGTCTCCTCGGCGGACCGCGGCAAGGAAGCCCTGGCCGAGCTGGTCGAACGCGCCGTCGCCATGGCGCGCCAAGTCCCTGAAGATCCTTTCTGCGGTGTGGCCTCGCCCGAGCAATTGGCGATCAATCTGCCCGATCTCGACTGTTTTGACGCCAGCGAACCGGCGCCCACCCTCCTGGTCGAGTGGGCCCGCCGCGCCGAAGACGCCGGCCGCGCCATTCCCGGCGTGACCAATTCCGAGGGTGCCGAAGCCTCCTGGAGCAGCAGCAGCGTCGCCATCGCCGCCACCAACGGCTTCGCCCGGGCCTACCGGGTCAGCAGCAGCCAGATCGCGGCATCGGTGCTGGCCGGCGATTCGGCGCAGGGCATGGAACGCGATTATGATTATCACGGCGCGGTCTATGCGAGCGATCTGCGCAGCCCCGAAGATATCGGCGCCTCGGCCGGTCAGCGCGCCGTCAAACGGCTGGGCGCCCGAAAAATGCCGACCGGCAAAGTGCCGGTGGTCTTCGATCCCCGGGTCAGCAGCGGTCTGGTCGGCCATCTCGCCAGCGCCATCAATGGCAGTTCGATCGCGCGCGGCACCAGTTTTCTCAAAGACAAGCTCGGCCAACAGATCCTGCCCAAAGAGCTGCACATCATTGATGACCCGCATCGGCCGCGCGGCCTGCGCTCCAAGCCCTGCGACGGCGAAGGCGTCGCCAATCGCCGACGCGCCATCGTCGAGGATGGCGTCCTGACCAGCTGGATCCTCGATCTCCGCTCGGCCCGGCAATTGGGCATGGAAAGCACCGGCCATGCGGCACGCGGCACCGGCAGCCCGCCATCGCCCTCGGTGAGCAATTTCTATCTGGCCGCCGGAACCCAAACCCCGGCCGAGTTGATCGCCGACATCAAACAGGGCTTTTATGTCACCGAATTGATCGGCATGGGCGTCAATGGCGTTACCGGCGATTATTCGCGCGGGGCAGCCGGTTTCTGGATCGAAAATGGCGAGATCGCTTTCCCGGTCCATGAGATGACCGTCGCCAGCACCCTGCAGGAGATGTTCCTCGAGATGCGGGTGGCGGACGATCTGGTCTTCAAGAGCGGGATCGACGCGCCGACGGTGCGGGTCGATGGGATGACCGTGGCGGGGGCCTAGAGCGCGATGACATTAGATTGACGCGAATCCGCATCAATCTAATGTCTGAATCAGGCTCTAGGGGCGAACCGCACCCGTACATGTCGATGCGTACGCCATCCCTTCCAAACCTCGATCAGGGGATCACCAATTCCAACGTCCGTTTCGCGACACTGATCTCGACCGGTAGATGGGCAATGATGTCGCCATCGCCTTGCACCGGCAAGCCGGCTTCACCCTCAATCCGCAGTATATGACCGGTCAGGATTTTGACGTCGGGCAGCGCCGACAGACGGCCCAGCACCAGCGCAATGCCATATCGGAGAACATGCAGCCATCCGCCGCGTTCGAGGAGGCAGACCTCGAAGGCCGGGTCGGCCAGGCTGGCTTTCGGCGCGGCGACGAAGGGCCCGCCATAATGGCGGCCATTACACACCACCACGGAACAGGCATTGAAGCTGGTCCCATCGATCGTCACCTGGCAGGCCGGAAAGCCGTAGCGCATGCCTTGCACCAGGGTCTCAAGCACATAGGCGACCTTTCCGGCGCGGCGTTTCAGCGCCAGATCGACATTGGCCACCACATGGGCGTCGAAACCGACCCCCGCCATCATCAGGAAAAAGCGCCCATTGGCCTGACCGAGATGCACGGTCATGCGGGCAAGTCCGGCAATGGCGCGGGCCACGGCGCGGGGATTGCCGCGCAGTCCGATTTCCTGGGCCAAAACATTGGCGGTGCCGAGCGGGATGATGGCGAGCGGCGGTAACGGACCGTCGGACGCGGCCAAGCCGTTGGCGACTTCATTGATGGTGCCGTCGCCACCGGCTGCCACCACCACGTCGCAATCGCCGGTCGACAGGGAGGCCGCCTTGGCCTCCGCATCGCCTGGCTTGCCGGTGGCGAAGAGGGTGATGGTGCAGCCAAGACCCTTGAGGGCGGCCAAAGTGGTCCGCAGTCGCCGCTGGCGCCATTGGCCGGCGGCGGGATTATAGATCACCAGAACACGCCGTGCCTTGTCCCTTGTGACTGCCGTGCGATTCTGTGCTTCGCTGGTCGCTAAATGCATGGTTTGCTTTACACCGGCTGGGCGATAAAAGGGCTATGAATATTTTATGACAGTCGCGTGACAGTAAAGTGAAGATATCGGGTAAAACCACAAAATATATGTACATAATCCGGTTGTCTATACTATCAATGGCGCGGCTCGAGATGGGGGGCAATGAACGGCGATGACGATGATGGGTACCAGCCAGAACTACCGCAGCATCTGGATTTCGGATATCCATCTTGGGACTCGCGGCTGCAAAGCCGAATTTCTGTTGGATTTTCTGAAACATACGGAATCTGATTACCTTTATCTGGTCGGCGATATCATCGATGGATGGCGCCTGCGCCGCTCCTGGTATTGGCCGCAGGATCATAATGACGTGGTGCAGAAGCTGCTGCGCAAGGCGCGCAAAGGCACCAAGGTGGTTTATGTGCCGGGCAATCACGATGAATTCGCCCGCGGCTATGTCGGCTTCAATTTCGGTGATGTGCCGGTGGTCTCTGAGGCGATCCACGAAACCGCCGACGGCAAGAGGCTGCTGGTGATCCATGGCGATCAGTTCGATGGCGTGCTCAAATATGCCAAATGGCTGGCCCATCTCGGCGATCACGCCTACACCGCCGCTTTGGCGATCAATCACTGGGTTAACTGGGTTGGCCGGCGGCTCGGTTTCAATTACTGGTCGTTGTCGGCCTATTTGAAGCATAAAGTTAAAAACGCCGTGCAGTTCATCAACAGCTATGAGGAGACCATGGCCGATGTCGCGCGTCACCGCGGTGTCGATGGCGTGGTCTGCGGCCATATCCACCATGCTGAATTGCGCCAGGCGGGCGAGATCATCTATGCCAATGATGGCGATTGGGTGGAAAGCTGCACGGCCCTGGTCGAACATACCGATGGCCGGCTGGAAATCCTGCGTTGGGCGGAAAATCGTGAATTGTCGCTCTTCGACGGAACAATCCCCGAAACTGCTCTTGCTCAACAGTCCCAGCCTTGATGCGAATTCTTGTGGTTACGGATGCCTGGCATCCGCAGGTCAACGGCGTGGTGCGAACCTTGGGAACGCTCGGGGAAGAGCTGACCAGCCTCGGTCACGAGCCGATCTTCATTACGCCGGACCAGTTCCGCAGCATTCCCTGCCCGACCTATCCGGAAATCCGCTTGGCGGTCCGGCCCGGTCCAAGGCTGGCGCGCACCATCGAAGCCAATCAGCCCTGCGCGATCCATATCGCCACGGAAGGCCCGCTCGGATGGGCGGCGCGCCGCTACTGCCTGAAGCGGCGTCTGCCCTTCACCACCGCCTACCACACAAAATTCCCCGAATATATCCGCGCCCGCTTCCGGGTGCCCCTGACCTTGAGCTATCGCCTGGTGCGTCGCTTTCATGCACCATCCTCGACCATCATGGTGGCGACCCAGACCATCCAGACCGAACTGGAAAATCGCGGCTTCGCCCACATAAGGCGCTGGTCGCGGGGGGTGGATACCGCGTTGTTTCGGCCACGCAGCAAAGAAGAGATCATGGCGCTGGCGCCGCATCTGGCGGATTTACCACAGCCGGTTCATCTGTATGTCGGCCGGGTCGCGATAGAGAAGAATATCCACGCCTTTCTCACCGCCGATCTGCCCGGTACCAAAGTGGTGGTTGGCGACGGTCCGCAATTGGACGAGCTGAAGCGGAAATATCCCAAGGTGATGTTTACCGGCGCCCGCGTCGGCGAGGAATTGGCGGCGCATTACTCGGCCGCCTCGGTTTTTGTCTTTCCCAGCCGTACCGACACCTTTGGGCTGGTGCTGCTGGAAGCTCTGGCGTCGGGGGTTCCTGTCGCTGCTTTTCCAGTGCCCGGACCGCTCGATGTCATCGGCAGTACTCCGGTCGGCGTGCTGCATGAAGATCTCGCCTTCGCCGCCCGCTCGGCCCTCGGCATTTCGTCGGAAGCCTGCCGCGCGCACGCTCTGTCCTTCTCCTGGCAGGCCTGCACTCAGCAATTCATCGATAATTTAAGTCCGTTCGATCCCGGCTGCTGGATAGCAGCGGCTTGATGTAAAGCCCTCAGGCGCCGGGCGCCGGCTCCGCCGGCTTGGCTTCGCGCGAACGGTCGCGCGCGCCGGCAGGCGCCGGCGGGAACGATTTCGAAAAGACGAAATCGTTCCATCCTGGGGGACTGTGCGGCTAAATTTTGTTTTCGTCACTCGTCGGTGAAGGGTAACGGGATCTTGGGCAGGTCGAGGTCGGGGAGGCTGGGATAGGCGCTGCCGCCGGGGATGGCGTCGTCGGGGACCTTGGTGGGCACGGGGTAGTCCTTGTCGATCCACGGGCCCCAGGGCATCCAGCTGGCGCTGTCATAATGGTCGGCGGCGTCATAGATCTCGACGGGCAATTGCAGTGACTGGGCGGTCAGGCGGCCGACGGCAACGAGCAGGCTGTAGGCAGAAACAGCGGCATCATGGCGCGAGCGCAGCAGGCCGACCTGGGCGTCGAGCAGTTCTTGGCGGGCGTTCAATTCGTCGAGCACCGTGCGTGAGCCGACCTTCAGCTCCTGATGCACGCCATCCAGGGCAACCTGGGCGGAGCGCTCATTCTCCTCAAGCGCGATAATGCGGGCGAGGGTTGCCTGGAGATTTTCCCAGCCGCGTTTGATGGCGTCCTGGGTGCGGATACGCTGCAGATCGGTGGTCAGGCGGCGCTGACCATAGGTATGTTTGGCGGCGCGGGTGCGCGCCGAGGCGATGCCGCCATCATAGAGCGGCACGGTGACGCTGAGCAGGACTTGGCCGGTGGTCAATTGCACGCCGGTATAATCCGTATGCGCGGTGTGGCTGGCCAGTGCTTGCAACGAAACATCCGGCATCAGACCCGACTCGGCCAGATCGATATCGGACTCTGAGGCCTTTTCGGCATAGATTGCCGCCTGCAGATCGGGGTTCTGCTCGATCAGGCTGAGGGCGTCATCGATATTGTCCGGGATCAGCCTGTTCGGCAGGGGCGGCGGATCGGGAAGGTGACCGGCGGGTGTCAGCCCGGTCGCCAACAGAAAAGCAGACCGCGAGGTCTCGAGATTGCCTTCATATTGCCGCAGATCGGCGATGCCGCGGGCGAGGCGGGCCTCGGACTGGGCGACGTCGGTGCGGGTAACGTCCTTGACCTTGTAGCGCGCCAGGGCGGCCTTCTTCTCGTCCTCCAATGATCGGACGAATTCGCGTTGGATCTCGAGAATATGTTCATCGCGATAGAGATCGTAATAGGCCTGCACTGCGCCGCCCAGCACGGTCTGCTCGGTCGAGGTCAGAATAGCGCGGCCATTGGCATCGGCCCATTTTGAGTGGGTGACGTCGGCGAAGGTGCGATTGCCGTCCCAGATTTCTTGTTTGAGCTGGACTGCTTCCTGGTTGGGCCAGCGATAGTCGTTGTGCGTGGTGTCATAATAGTTGACGAGCGTTTGTGCCGAGTTGGCATAGGACCCACCGCCCGGTAGCAAGTCCCGATCCCGCCCGCCGCCCGCCGCACCGCTGACCACCACCTGCGGCCGATAGCCGCCCCAGGCGCGCGATACATCTTCGTCGGTGGCGCGCTGGCGGGCTCGGTCCGCTTCCAATTGCGGATTCCCGCGATAGGCGGCGATCAAACTGTCCTGCAAGGTCTGCGCCCCGACGGGACTGGCGAAAAGACCGATCGCCGCCAGGGAACTCAATAACAGCGAGCGCGAGACCAAGTTTATTTCTCCTTGAATGAGCGGGACAGGCTGTCGATCAGCGGCTTCATCAGATAGCGCAGCACCGACTGTTCGCCGCGCTTGATCATCGCTTCGACAGCCATGCCGCTATGCAGACGATGGTCGCCCAGGCGATCGAGCTGGTCCTGCGAGATCAGCACTCGGCCTTTGTAATAAGCGTTGCCGGTGCGCTGATCGGTGACGCGGTCGGCGGAAATATTGTCGAGCGTACCGAAAATCACCGGGACCAGGCGCGTATCGACGGCGCTGATATGCAGCGAGACCTGATCGCCGACCTTTACCGTGTCGATATCCATCGGGCTGATCTGCACTTCCAATACCAAGGTGTCGTTGTCCGGCACGATTTCCATGATCGCCGCGCCCGGCGCCACCACGCCGCCCTTGGTATGGATGGCGAGATTGAGCACGGTGCCGCTGACCGGCGCGATCACGTCGATCCGGCGCAGTACATCGTCGGCGGCCACCACCTTCTCACGCGCCTCGACCACCCGCTCCTGCACATCACGAAGTTCCTTCGCCACTTCTTCCTGATGGGTCTTTTCCAGCTGGAAGATCTGCAGCCTCGCCTCGCCGATACCCTGCTCGGCGCGGGCGATCGATGCGATGTGATCGCCGGTCTCGCCCTGCAATCTGGCGGCTTCCCGCTGCAGGGCCAGGACGCGCGACTTGGTGACATAGCCGTCTTCGAGCAGGCCGGTCAGACCCGACAATTCATCGTTGATGGTGGCGAGCTGTATTTCTTTCGATTTCTGTAACGCCTGGAAGCCGATGATCTGTTCGCGATATTGCTCGATGCGCTGCTCAAGAATGGACTTCTGGCCGGCGATCGAGGCGATCCGGGCGCGGAACAGATTTTCCTGGGCGCTCAACATGGAACGATCGCCGGAGGGGCCGATCCGATCGACCAGCTCGGCAGGGAAGGTTATCGACGGTTTGCCGTCGCGCTCGGCCACCAGCCGGGCTTCGACCGCCAGATTGGAGTCGAGGTCGGATTGCAGGATCGAAGATTGCGCTTTGGCGCGGATATCCTCAAGACGCACCAATACGTCGCCGGCCTTAACCTTGCTGCCCTCATCGACCAGGATGTCGCGGACGATGCCACCCTCCAGATGCTGAATCACGCGGCGGTTGGACTCTACCATCACCACACCGGGCGCGACCGCGGCGCTGTCGATTGGCGCGATACATGCCCAGACACCAAGGCCGCCAAAGGTCAGGAGAATGATCAGCGCGCCAATCCGCAAGGGCCGCCGGGGGTCGATCATCTGCTCGGAATAGGGCACAGCATGATCGGCCCGGTCAAAATAGGCGGAAACCGCATTGGCGCGGCCCTGCGCATAGGCGGCCAGTTTACCGGCCACCGTCAGATCTTTGCTCATCTTACACTACCGTCAAAGGGGTCGCGCCAGCCGCGGCCTGGGGACGCAAATATTTGCCGAGTACTTCGTCGCGCGGACCGAAATTCTCGATCTGGCCACTGTTCATCACCATGATGTGGTCGACGGAGGCTAGAATATTCGGGCGATGGGTAATCACGATGGTCGTGCGTTTCCGCGCCTTCAGCTCCGCCAGGGTGCGGGCGAGGGCCGCCTCGCCGTCGCGATCGAGATTGGAATTGGGCTCGTCGAGCACGATCAGGGCCGGGCATTTATAGAGCGCGCGGGCCAGCCCGACGCGCTGGCGCTGCCCGCCTGACAGGGTCATGCCGGACGGACCGATGATGCTGTCATAGCCATTGCCCAATTGCAGAACCATGTCATGCACGCCGGCCATGCGCGCCGCCTCGATCACCGCGTCGGGGTCGACCTTGCCGAAGCGGGCGATATTGTCGGCGATGCTGCCTTCGAACAATTCGATATCTTGCGGCAGATAACCGATATGCGGACCAAGCCGGTCCTTGTCCCAGGTCTGGATGTCCGAGCCGTCGATGCGCACCACGCCGGAATGGGCGGGCCAGACCCCGACCAGCAGGCGAGCCAGGCTCGATTTGCCCGCCGCGCTCGGGCCGATGACGCCGAGGATATCGCCCGCCGCGATGCGGAAGCCAATCCCCTTGATGACCGGGATATTGCTGCCGGGTGGCGCGGCGATGACCCGCTCCAGCTCGATCATGCCGGTCGGCACCGGCAATTCCATATGCGGAATGTCAGCCGGAATCGCCTGCAGAATAGCGCTCAGCCGGTCGTAGGATGTCCGCGCGTTCAATAATTGCTTCCAGCCGGCGACCGCGATTTCAATCGGCTGCAGAGCTTTGCCCATCATGATCGACGACGCGATCATCAGGCCGCCGGTGATTTCATTCTTGATCACCAGATAAGCGCCGAAGCCGAGAATCGCGGTCTGCAGAGCAATTCGGACGAATTTCGACAGGGCCAGGATCAGGCCGGCGCGATCGCTGGCGATGGCCTGCAGGACCAGTGTCTTCTGGCGCCGCTCCTGCCAACGGCTGCGCATATCGGGCATCATCCCCATGGCGGTGATGGCTTCGACATTGCGCAGCGAATTTTCCAGCGTGCGGGAGGCGTTGATATTGGCCAGTCCGGCGTCCTGAAGCGTGCGCCGTGTCGCCAGTTCCTGCATCACCGCCAGGATGAACAACAGGCTGCCACCGATCAGCGACACGACGCCGAGCAGCGGGTGGATCATGAAGACCGCAGCCATATAAATCGGCAGCCAGGGCGCATCGAAAAAAGCGAACAGGCCGGATCCGGTCAGAAATTCGCGCACCGTGTCGAGATCGCGGATCGCCTGACCCGACCCCATGCCGGGACGCAACAGGGCCCCTTTGAAGATGGCGGCGAAAACACGGGCATTGAGCTGGCGGTCGAGGCTGCCGCCGATGCGCACGAGCACCCGCGAGCGTAAAGTTTCGAGCACCGAATAGACAAGAAACAGTCCCATCGCCGCGATTGAAATCACCACGAGAGTGGTTATATTTCGGCTGGCGAGCACCCGATCATATATTTGCAGCATATAGATCGGCGAGGTGAGCAGAAGCACATTGATGAACAAGCTGAAAAGTCCGGCACCAATAAAGGCGGATCTGAATGCCTTGAGGGTTTCATTCAACTCGTTGGATTGTTTGTTGTTCATCCCAAATATGCCCCGACCAAACGCGAAGACCCCTCCCCTGGCTGGTGAAGAGCGTAGGGGCGCTATATAAGGAACCATGGCGTCAATTGCAAATTTTTTGGCCGTTCTTTTGACGCGCCTGCTTAGATTTGCGCCTGCCGGAGCGCCCGCACGAGCGTGTCGGCGATTGCCGCCCAAGTCGCATCGCCGCTTTGCCGGGCGAGGCGCCGGGACATCGTGTCATAGCTTGGTCGGTCGCTCAGAATCCGGCGAATTGCGCTGGCCAGACCTTCGGCGGAGACGGACTCGGCGATGAAGCCGCAAGCACCGCCACCGACCTGCTGCAATAGACCGCCAACCGGGGTTACCAAAGCCGGAATAGCCAGATTTTGTGATATCGGCAGAACGCCCGACTGGCTTGCCTCGCGATAAGGCAAAACAACCAGATCGATGCCGGTAAACAAGCCGGGAACAGCGTCTTCCGGCACCCAGCCGCGCTCCAGTTCGACATTGGCCGGCAGCGGTCCGAGGTCCTGCGGACCGCCTCCCACCAGGCGCAAACTGACCGGAAAATCCTGCCGCGCCAGCAGGGTCATGGCGTCGATCAGCAAGTCCAACCCCTTGTAGGGCAGCAGGCGGCCGAAAAACAGCAGTCGGTACGGCCCGGCCCCGAGCGTTCGTGGCGTGACCGGCGCTGACCCTTGATAGCGAAAGGGGCCGAGCCTTGAGGCTATGATCTTTTCCGGTGCGATGCCCTGTTCGGCGACCAGCCGCTTTCCGACCTGATCGGTCAGGCTGATCAGCAGGTCGGCCTGCCGAAAATCGTTCTTCAACATCAGGCCGCGCACCAGATGTTCGTCGCCGGGATGCGGGGCCGCATCATGGACGACCAGGACATTCTTGGCCCCATTCCGTTTGAGAGCGCCGACCAGCAGCGCATTCCACAGATGCACCATGCTGCAAAGCGCGATCCGGGCGCCCTGCGCCCGAGCGAAACCACCCAGACGGGCGCGGACCAAGGGTAGGCGCAGCAGACCGGCGGCGAAGCCCGGCGCACTTTGGTAGGTATCGATGGACAGGGTCGGCAGGCCAAGCGCAGCGGTCTCTTCATAGAGATCGGACTGACGTGACAGGGCCAGGCTGAGTCTGACATCGTCACGCTGCATCAGGCTTCTGGCCAGCTCCAGCGTGTAGCGCGGGCCGCCGCCCTTGCGGCCGAGATGCCACAGGAGAATTGGCAGAGCGTCGCGCGGCGGACTGCCCAACGTCTCAATATCTCAGGCTATTGTCGCGTACCCGCGCATCGTCCTTGGCGGCCATCATCTGTACCAGATCGGGGAAATCGACCTGACGTTGCCAGCCCAGCTGCTGTGACGCCTTGGCCGGATCGCCGAGCAGAAGATCGACCTCGGCAGGGCGGTAGAAGGCCGGATCGATCACCACAATCGGCCGATTGGTGATGGCGTCCATGGCGCGGCGAGTCTCTCCTTCGCCTTCCCATTCCAGCCTGATATCCAGGACCTCGGCGGCGCGATTGATAAAATCCTCGACGCGGTGTGTCTCGCCGGTGGCCAGCACATAATCATCGCCCTGCGGCTGCTGCAGAATCCGCCACATGCCTTCCACATAGTCGCCGGCGAAGCCCCAATCGCGCCGCGCGTCAAGATTGCCGAGGCGCAATTCCTGCTGCTGCTGATGCTTGATGCGAGCCAGCGACAAGGTAATCTTGCGGGTAACGAATTCCGTGCCGCGCAGTGGCGATTCATGATTGAAAAGGATTCCCGAACTGGCGTGCAGATCGTAGGATTCGCGATAATTGACGGTGATCCAATGGCCATAGAGCTTGGCCACGCCGTAGGGGCTGCGCGGATGGAAGGGGGTCAGTTCGCGCTGCGGCGTCTCACGCACCTTGCCGAACATTTCAGACGTGCTGGCTTGATAGAACCGCACCGCCTTGGGGCCGACCGATCGGATCGCCTCAAGGATCATGGTCACCGCCAGCCCGTCGACCTGGCCGGTATAGATCGGTTGCTCAAACGAGGTGCCGACGAAGCTCTGCGCCGCCAGATTATAGATCTCGTCGGGTTGAACTTTCTCGATCGTCCTGAGAATATTGGAGAATTCGGTCAGCTCCATTTCGACGAAGCGAAGATCCTTGTCGATCCCGAGATCGACCAGACGCCAGTGATTGAGGGACGCCGTCCGCCGCGCCGCGCCATAGACTTCATAGCCCTTATTCAGCAGCAAGCGACTCAAATAAGCGCCATCCTGCCCTGTCACACCCGTTATCAGGGCTCTTTTAGCCATACCACTCTCCGCAATCACTGTGGCGCGATCAGATATCAAGGGGCTGGACCCTTGCCAACAAAAAACCGTCGCCGGCACTTTGCGCCGCGACAAGAGACCCGCAAACACAAGACGCGCAAACATGAGGGCCTCGGGATATCATGGACCAGCCATTGATGATGCAGGAAAAATGCATGAGTCCCGTCACCATTCTGTCCCTCGGGGGCACCATCCTGTCGCGTTTCGGCTCAAGCGAGCGGGTCGCTCTCGCCGCCTTGATCGGCGAAAGGGCAGAGGACGATCTCGTTTTCGTCGAATTGTCCCGTGTCGGCAGCAATGAGCTGAGTTTCGAGGATCTGGCGCGGGTCGCTGCCGAGATCATCACCCGGCATGACACCACCCCACAGTCGTTTATCGTGCTGCAGGGGACCGACACGCTGGAAGAAACCAGCTTTCTGCTCGATCTGCTGGTGCCGGCCGACATCACCGTGGTGGTGACCGGCGCCATGCGCACCGCCGACGCCGCCGGCGCCGATGGTCCGGCCAATCTGCGGGACGCGATCGCCGCCGCCCGTCGATTGACCGGACAGGTCACCGGCGTGCTGGTCTGCTTCAGCGGCGAACTGCACGCCGCCCGCCTGGTCCGCAAGATTGACGCCAACCGGCCGGCAGCTTTCGCCTCGCCCGGCTTCGGACCGCTCGGCACGGTGACCGAAGGGCAGGTCCGTCTCGTCTTGCGGCCGATGCCGACGCCCGGCTCCTATCCTGTCGCCGGCGAAGCGCCGTTGGTCGGGCTGATGACGCTCACTTTCGCCATGACCGCCACCGAGGCCGCCGCCTGCCTCGCGCCGGACTTTGCCGGGCTGGTGGTCGCCGCTCTCGGCGCCGGCACCATGCCGACCGCCATCGACCCGCTGCTGGCGGGGGCCGCCAGAAGATATCCCGTGCTGATCACCTCGCGCTGCGGCCAGGGCGAGGTCTCGACAAGAGCCTATGTCGGCCAGGGCACGACCCATCATCTGATCGGCCAAGGCGTCATCGCCGGCGGTGCGTTCGAGCCGCGGAAGGCGCGGATCCTGTTGACCGTCTTGCTGTGGTCGGGATTGAAGGGCCCCGCTCTCCGTGATGAACTGGCCCGATGGCTGGATTTGGGACTTTAGAGCCTGATGCTAATAGATTGAATCGCTCCGCGATTAAATCCATTAGCTGAATCAGTCTCTAATTCAATGGCTTAGAGGGCGATTCAGACATTACATTGACGCGGATTCGCGTCAATGTAATGTCATCGCGCTCTAGAGTTCCGGTCCGATCATCGCGGCCGGCACCACCCAGCGGTCGAACTCGTCCGCGGTGACGAAACCCAGCGCCAGCCCGGCCTCGCGGAGGGTGGTGCCCTCGGCCAGGGCGCGCTTGGCGATCTTTGCCGCCTTGTCATAGCCGATATGGGGATTGAGCGCGGTGACCAGCATCAGGCTGCGCTCCAGCAGTTCGCCGATGCGGGCTTGGTTGGCGCTCAACCCCGCGACGCAATTGTCGTTGAAACTGCGGCTGGAATCGGCCAGCAGGCGGATCGATTGCAAGATGTTGTAGATAATCACCGGCTTGAAGACATTGAGCTCAAGATGCCCGCTGGCGCCGGCGAAGCTGATTGTGACGTGATTGCCCATGACCTGGACGCAGACCATGGTCAGCGCCTCGGACTGGGTCGGGTTGACCTTGCCTGGCATGATCGAACTGCCCGGTTCATTCTCGGGCAGGTGCAGCTCGCCGATGCCGCAGCGTGGGCCCGATCCCAGGAGCCGCAGATCATTGGCAATCTTCATCAGAGAGACCGCCAGCACATTCAAAGCGCCCGAGAGTTCGACCAGGCTGTCATGGGCGGCCAGCGCCTCGAACTTGTTCGGCGCCGGTGTGAAGGGCAGGCCGGTAAGCAGCGCCAGCTCCTCGGTGAACAGCAGATCGAAGCCGCGCCGGCTATTGAGACCGGTGCCCACCGCCGTGCCGCCTTGCGCCAGCCGCAGCAGGGCCGGCAGGCATGCTTCCAGCCGCCCCACGCCATAATCGACCTGCTGGGCATAGGCGGAAAACTCCTGCCCGAGGGTCAGGGGGGTGGCGTCCTGCAGATGGGTGCGGCCGATTTTAACAATATCGGCAAATTCCTTTTCCTTGCCCCTGAGCGCCGAGCCAAGGCGCCTGAGCGCCGGCAACAGATCCTGGGTCAGGGTCAGGGCGGCGGCCAGATGCATGGCGGTGGGGAAACTGTCATTGGAGGATTGGCCGCGATTGACATGATCATTGGGATGCACCGGCCGCTTGCTGCCCAGCACGCCGCCCAGGAGCTCGATGGCGCGATTGGCGATCACTTCATTGGCGTTCATATTGCTTTGCGTACCGGATCCGGTCTGCCAGATCACCAGGGGAAAATGTGCATCCCAACGGCCCGCAGCGACCTCCGCCGCCGCCTGGTCGATCGCTGCCGCGATTTCCGGCGTCAACTCGCCGAGCCTTAGATTGGCGCGGGCGGCCGCCTGCTTCTGCAATCCCATCGCGCGGATCATCGATGCGGGCATAAGCTCAATTCCGATACGAAAATTCTCCAGCGAGCGTTGCGTCTGGGCGCCCCAATAGCGGTCGACCGGGACGGCGATCGGGCCGAAACTGTCGGACTCCTCGCGGGTGACGGGATCGGGCATGGTGGGCCTCATGGAACCGAACAGTGCGATCATGATAAGATGGGGCGGGGGTGGAAGGAAAAGCAATGACCGCCTCAAAGGCGAATGAAAGACAGGATCCGCAGGGCGCGCGCGGCCTGCTCTGTTCCTTGCTGCTCCATGGGACAGTGATTCTTCTGCTGTGCCGCACCAGCATGCCGCCGCCCCTGACGCCGCCTGCGCCTGTCGAGATCCCGATCGACCTGGTCAGTCTGGCTGAGCAGACCCGTTTGCCGGCGGCCGCGCAGCCGGCCTTGAAGCCACAAATGCGGGCTCGCGAGACAGCAAAGCAACCCCAGCCGCGTGCGGTTCCCGCCCCCTTGCCACCGGTGGCCGCGCCCGATCCGCTGAGCGAGAAATTGCAGCTTCTGGCGCACTGGGAGGAGCCCAAGGCCGTCACGCCGCCGAGCCCTTCGGCTCAGGACGGCAATGGCCTGTCCAATGTCACCGCCAGTCCCAATCGCGGTGCAGCCGGCAATGATGCGCGCTATTCGATCAAGGATTATGTGCGGGCGCAAATTGAAAAGCGCTGGATCATTCCAACCCCCGCCCTCGTGCGCAATGACTGGGTGGTGAAACTCGATTTGCAGATCGCTGCCGACGGCAAAATCGCCAAGGTGGAGATCCTCGACGATCCTCGTCTGCAGGAAGACCGCGATTTCCGCTCCTTCGCTTTCAGTGTGCGAAATGCGGCGCTGTTATCCTCGCCGCTCACCCTGCCAACCGGGGCGCTGGAACTGGTACTTGATTTCAATCCTCGTCAGGTTCAGCAGTAAAACGAGAGCGCGATGTCTGAATCGCCCTCTAAATCATTGAAATAGAGACTGATTCAATCCATTAGCATCAGGCTCTAGGGGAGCGATCGCGCCAGGCGGAAACCGGCATAATTGGAATAGTCGAAATCCTTCCCAGCCGCGTCCCCGCTGCTGCGCGCCGCCGAGCGGATGAAAACCGGCAGGCTGCTCCAGGAGCCGCCGCGAATTACCCGCCGCCGGCAATCGCCGCTCAGCCAGGCGCTGCCATCCGCCGGCGCGCCGGTATAACTCTCATTCCAGCAATCTTCGACCCACTGCCAGACATTGCCGAGCATGTCAGAGACGCCGAAGGGGTTGGCATCGAACGCCTGTACCGGTGCGATCTCGCGCCCATCCCACGGGCTGCCGCAACCCATGCAATTGGCTTTGCCGTTACCGACGGTCTCACCCCACCAGCGCGCAGTGACGCTGCCGGCGCGCGCGGCATATTCCCATTCGGCCTCGCTGGGTAACCGGTAGCGCGCCGTGCTGCCGTTCGTCTTCAATTGGTTGTTCAGCCAGGCGATATAGGCTTGCGCGTCATTCCAGTTGAGGCAGGTGGCCGGCCAGCGCCTTGGTTCCGTGTCCGCGGGAGGATAGGCCCGGCCATGCCCCGGCGAATGCCATTGCAATCCTAAGATCGGGTCGCACGGGTCGGGTTGATAGCCGCTCTGGCGAAGGAATTTGAGATAGTCATCCACCGTGACCGGGGTTTGCGCGAGAGCAAAGGGACGGATTGTCACACTATGTTGGGGGCCCTCGGACTCAAAGCGACCGGCCTCCGACCGCGGGCTCCCCATCAGGAATTTGCCGCCCGGAATGCCGACCATGACCGGACAATCGGCGCATTCCTTGAATTCGCGATCCTCCCCGGCGGCCGCATGGCTCGCGATCAGCAAGGCCACCACCAGACCGGTAATCCTCAATATCCGCACCTGTGCCCTATCCGCTGGCGCCATCCGAGAAGCCAGGATGACCGGCGCTCGCTGGATTTGCCAGTGGATAAACTCTCACGGAGGTCTCTCTTCGGTTTTACCGCACCGCCAGGGATTAGGCCCTAGTTGGGCGGGTCGGTGTGACGAAAAGCAAGGGGGGTAAGTTCGCCATGCCGGCGGACCCGCTCGACCGACTGCGCGGCGTCCAGGGCCGACATGTCTGGACGCACCGTTAGCACCGCGGCAACCGCGAAGCGGCTCTGACTGACATCGTCGAGGCCGCGCCGGCGCGCATCGAATAGCGCACGGGTGATCACCCGCGACGGGTCCGAATTGAACAGCGGAACCGGCTCGCCGCGGCCGACCAACGGCTGATCAGGTTTGCTCTGGTCCATATCGGCGGCTCCTTTCTGGCAATGCGTCTTGTCCATGGTCGATGTTTAACATCACCACCGACAGGTTCGGCATGGTCATCTGACGAGATTGTGAGCCACCTCCGGTGTCTTTGGTGGCGTGCACAACGAACTCTGCCCTATCATAACGGGCGACGCCGTGATGTGGATCACCCGATGGCAGATTTCTGTCCCGTCGACTGGGATCGCCCGGCAATTGATGTGGGTCAAGGCAGCTCTCCCTTTCCGAGGCGATAAAAAGCACCCCGTTTATCGGCATTCGCCGGCTCAGGAGAAGACGGATTGATTCTCGCTCGCCTCTTGCCGATCCTGTTCTGGGGAGCAATGGCGGTGTCTTGGGCCAGCCGGGCGGACGATGCTGCCGACCCGCCCAAAACGCTTGAGACAATCACCATCATCGGTGCGACCGCGTTGCCCGGTGCGGGGCTGGATATGGACAAGATCCCGGGCAACAGCGTCAGTCTTTCCGCCAGGGATCTCGATCATGGCGGGGCCGCCGGCATCGCGGCCGGTCTGAATGACCGGATCGCCGGCGTGACGATCAATGACACTCTCAATGATGCCTTCCAACCCGATATTCTCTATCGCGGTTTCGCGGCCTCGCCCGTGCTTGGAACGCCGCAGGGGCTGGCGGTCTATCAGAGTGGCGTCCGGATCAATGAGGCGTTCGGCGATGCGGTCAATTGGGATCTTTTCCCGCAGATCGCGGTGGCGCGGGTCGATCTGCTCGGCTCCAATCCGGTCTATGGCCTCAATGCGCTGGGCGGCGCCATCGTGATAACCATGAAGAACGGATTCACCGTTCCGGGGGGCGACGCCGAACTGTCGGGCGGGTCCTTCGGCCGCCGCTCTTTATCCTTCGAGGAAGGCTATCATGGTGAGGAGATCGGCGCCTATATTGCCGGCCTCGCGCTCAATGAGGATGGCTGGCGGCAATTTTCCAGTAACAGTTTGCGCCAGCTCTATGGCGATCTTAGTGTCAGGCGTGATGCCCTGTCCCTCGATCTGAGCTTCACCGGCGCTGATAACCGCCTGCTGGGCGAGGGTGCGACACCCGTGCAGGAACTCGCCGTGAGCCGCTCACTGGTTTTCACGTCGCCGCAGAACAATATCAACCAACTCGCCTTTGTCGTGTTGAACGCCAGCTATCAGGCCTCGGACACCGCGTCGATACAGGCCGCCGGATATGATCGCCATTACCGCCAGACCGTCGCGAACGGCAATACCACCAATTACACGGCCTGCCTGACGGCCACCGCCGCCGGCGCGCTGTGCCAGAGTGACGCTGCGACGCCGCTGACCAGCACGTCGGGCAACGCGTTGCCGGACATTTCCCGCTTCGGTGCCGTGCCGATCGGCGAGAATGATTTGGAGTCGATTTACACCAATAGTTTTGGCGGCTCGCTGCAGCTGACCTCAACGGCGCAGGTCCTGGGGCGTGATAATCATTTTACCCTCGGTGGCGCAATCGATCACGCCCAGACCGATTTCCAATCGGCCACCGAGCTCGGCACCATCAATTCCCAGCTGCAGGTGGCGTCGTCAGGCCTGTTCGTTTACACCCCGGAAAATACCCCCTTTAATGCCACGCCGGTCTCTCTGGGCGCAGGCAGCACTGATTATGGCGCCTATCTCACCGAGTCCTTTGACGTGACGCCTGATATTACAGTCACCGCCAGCGGGCGCTACAATGTCGCCTTCATCACGCTCCGCGACAAGGTTGGCAGCGCCCTCAGCGGCGACAGCCGTTATGGCCGTTTTAATCCGGCGCTTGGCGTCACGGGAAAGCTGACCGAAAATGTCACCGCCTATGCGGGCCATACCGAAGCCAATCGCGTGCCGACCGCCAGCGAGATCGAGTGTTCCAATCCCCTAATCCCCTGTCTGCTGCCCTCCTCCCTGGCCAGTGACCCCCCCAATCTGAAGCAGGTTATCGCGCGCGGCTTCGAGGCCGGCCTGCGCGGCAGAACAGCGCTCGCCGCCGGTGGCAGCGGCGTGCTCGCCTGGAATGCCGGTCTGTTCCGTAGCGATCTCAGCGACGATATCTACGGGATCGCCACTTCCCTCAGCAGCGGCTATTTTCAGAATATTGGCGGCACCAGACGGCAGGGTGCGGAAATTGGACTGACCTATCGCGCCCAAAGCTGGACGACCTATGCCAATTTCAGCCTGGTCGACGCCACCTTTCGCTCTGGCTTCGCTCTCAGCTCTCCGTCCAATCCCTTTCAGGACGCGAATAGTGATATCACGGTGCGCCATGGAGACCATTTGCCGGGCATTCCGCGCCAGCGATTGAAGGCCGGTATCGATTACCGTCCGATCGAGGGATGGCCGATGGAGGGATGGATGGTCGGCGTCGGTGTGACAGTGGTCAGTTCAAGCTTCTATCGCGGTGACGAGTCCAACCAGCTGGCGCCCCTGCCGGGCTATGGTGTGGTTACCCTGCGTGCCTCCTGCCAACTTGACCCGCAGATCGAGTTTTTCGCCACTATCGATAATGCGCTTGATGCGCGCTACGCCACTCTCGGCGTGCTGGGCGATCCCACCGGGATTGGCGCACCGGGCATTCCCGCCAATGCCGTGACCAATGGCAGCGGAGTCGATACCCGCTTCCAGAGCCCGGCCGCGCCGATCGCAATTCATGGGGGGTTGCGTCTTCGTTTTTGAGCTGATCCCGTTTGATAGCGAAAGATTTTAAAAATCCGCGCCGACCCCCACCAGGAAGGTGCGCGGCGCGCCCGGGAAATATTCGTCGACACCGGTGGTGGTGACCGACGCGCGGTCGGCATAGGCTCGGTCGGTCAGATTCATCACCTTGGCGTGCAGGCTGAACGACTGGCTCAGCTTTGACGTCAAGCGCAGGTTGAACAGATCATGCCCACCATAGGAATGGATATTCGCATTGTCGGTGAAGTAGGAGCCCATATGCACCCACTCCAGCTCGGCCCGGGTCGAAGCCAGGAAACGATAGCCGAGCCGGGCATTGGCCAGGGAATGGGGCGCATTCGGGATCGAGGTCCCCTTGGTCACCGTGTTGATGACCGTGCTGTCGTGATAGGTGAAGGCATAAGTGTGCAGCGCCTCCGACCCGCCGGCGCCGATATCGAAGCCAAGGCCGAGCGGCGCGGTCACTTCCAGTTCCAGCCCGCGATGCTCGGTGCGGCCATCGGGCACATTGGTGCCGTCGGCGGCGCGATAGAAATAGTGATTTTTATTCATCCAATAAGCGGCGCCGTCGAAATGCACACCCTGCCAATCGCCGCGGCTGCCGATCTCGGCGCTGTTGATGCTCTCCGCCTTTACCTGACCGACCACCTGCTTGCTCTGCAATTCATAGAGGTCGGTCACCTGGGGGGCGCGGGCGCCGCGGGTCAGATTGATATAGCTGGCGAGCAAAGGGTCCCATTGCTGCACCACACCCAATTTCGGGGTCACGGTGGTGAAGTCGTTACTGCGGCTGGGTGGGCGCTGATAGAGGCCAAAAATGCCATTGGCGGCGCGATCGGTATAGTCATAGAGGGTCTCTTCGAGGCGGATTCCGGCGGTGATTCTGGTATGATCAAGGACCTGCCACTCGCTGTGCAGATAGGGTGCCACCACTTCCGCGGCGACCGCGAGATCATAATGCAGCCCATAGGGATAAAGATTGCCGCCTTGCCGGAAGGTCGGCTTGTTCTGAAACTCGCTGTACCAGCCGTCGGTATATTCGGCATCCAGCCCCAAAATCAGCAGATGGCCGCCGGTCAGCGTTTTGTAGAGTGCGCTCTGCACGCCGGCGCTGTAGTGGGTATTGGATTGAATGGCGTCGCTCGGCAGATAGAACATGCTGAAATTCATCGCCGTGTAGCGGGCATAGGGGGTTACGCTGAGCTGCAGTGACTCTGAAAGAGTATCTTGCCAGCGCGCCATGCCGCGCAGGGAGTCGGCTTTGCGAAAAGCGGTCGGGATCGGGTTGGTCTTGTCGAGCGCGCGGTTGAGATAGGCGTCCTTGCCCATGATATAGGCGCCAGTCTGTTGATTGAGATCCTGCCCGGATAAGGTTGCCGTGATCTGATCCGCTCCCTCTTGCCACAGATCGCGGGCGACGAATTTCTGTTCGTCAAGGCGGGTGTCGTCACGCCAGCCGCTCTCATGATGATCCTCGGCGCTTAATCTCACGCCATTATTGCCGATCGTGTCGCTCAGGCTGGCCAGGGCCTCGGCATATCCGAAGCTGCCGCCGGTCAGATCGATCGAGGCTTCCGGCTTGGCGGACGGATTGCGGGGAATGAAATTGATCAGCCCATGGACCGCATTTGAGCCATAGAGCGCGCTGCCCGGCCCGCGCACCACCTCGATCGAACCGGCCTGCTCGGCATTAGCCTCATAGAGCCCGTTGACATTGCCGAAGCCCGCCGCGCGTAAAGGCACGCCGTCCTCGAGGAGCAGCACCGACCCCTGGCCGGCACCGCCATTCAAGGCAGGTGACCGGATGGCGGCAATCTCTTCCTCGCCACCACCCTGCTCGATGGCGACACCGGGCAGTTGATTGAGCAACTCCGACGGTCGCTGCGGCATGGTCTCCGCAATGCGAACCCGATCGAGAACGCTGGCATTACCGACCAGGTCGAGCAGGCTTTGCTGCTGGCGGGTCGCGGTGATGACGATTGCGCTCATCGGGCCCGACGGATCGGACCCTCCACTGTCGGCGCGGCCGGCGGTTTCGGCGGCAATCATTCCGCCGGCGAATAAAAGCAAACACCCGGACAAGCGTATCATTTCTTTTTCGGATCCCCTTTATCAGCCGCCCGAACCTTGAGTCTGTTCATCCTGTTTCGCCCGCTCGCCGATCCCAGGATCAAGGTACGGCGGCGCGATTGAAACACAATCCCCAGCTTAGAGCCTGATGCTCATAGATTGAATCGCTTTGCGATTAAATCTATTAGCTGAATCAGTCTCTAATTCAATGGTTTAGAGGGCGATTCAGACATTAGATTGACGCGGATTCGCGTCAATCTA
>Ga0116226_10000562_pt1 | contig 31799 bp, 32 predicted proteins | sample S1TSphfallax_FD_89692 | JGI IMG/M metagenome (GOLD analysis project Ga0116226, IMG submission 89692) | Host-associated microbial communities from peat moss isolated from Minnesota, USA - S1T2_Fa - Sphagnum fallax MG | ecosystem: Host-associated > Plants > Peat moss > Unclassified | place: USA...
CGCCTCGCCAAGGACTGGGAATGCCTCAACCAGCGCGCACTTGCATTCCTGCGATGGGCGTCGATCCGCCTCATGCTCAGAAAGCTCTGTCAAACCTCATAATGATCCCGGATAGACTCTTAAAACCTCAGTTTCGGCAAACGTTCACTTCCAGCCACTGAACGTGAGCGAGCCACATAGCTGGAGTGCCCAGAAAAAATTCCTTCAGGCCGATCTCTTCACACTGAGCTATTTTGTGTCCGAGGTGTATGGGTTTGACAAGGGAGACATCACAAAATTTTGGAAGAAATTGTTCGATGAAGCAAAGTCTGGATCGCTATTCCTCTACATTGACAATGGGAGCCTGGTATTCAACGAGTACTTTGACGCCCAGTGGAAAGGACGAGGAGATTGCGAAGCAGTTGTTCAGGCGGACGATGAGAGGATTACTCCGCGCTTCAGCGAGCAGGCGTCCGAGCTTGGTGAATACAGGAGCAAGTTCGGTCAGCATCCGAAGCTTCAGTCTCGCATCAGCTATAGGGTCCTCAGGAAGAAATCATCATGATGCAAGACCTGTTCGCGTCCCAGTCCACGCTAGATCCGGTGCCGCTGCCCGGCGCAGACGTGAGTTACCTGCGTGCTTTTGACGTCGGCCTGCCTCCAATGGAGATGCTGCAGGCCCTTATAGACGAGACTCCATGGCGTCAGGAGGCCGTCAAGGTCTGGGGCAAGACATTCCGGCAACCTAGGCTAGTCGCATGGTACGGAGATCCCGGGCACGCATACAGCTACTCGGGGATATCTTTAAATCCGTTGCCGTGGACGGACCGGCTCTCGGATATCAAGGCTAGGGTTGAGCTGCTGGTGCCGACGCGTTTCAACAGCGTGCTGTTGAATTACTACCGAAACGAGAACGACAGCATGGGCATGCACAGCGACGACGAAACGGAGCTAGGCCCGCGTCCGACCATCGCTTCTATCAGCCTAGGCGCGGAGAGGTCGTTCCTGCTCAAGAGTAAGATCGACCCGGCCGCAAAGTTGGTAAAGCTTCCCTTGGCTTCGGGGAGCTTGCTTCTGATGAGAGGCGATACTCAGAAAAACTACAAGCATGGGATCGGAAAGGAGAGCCGGCCCTTGGGCCCCAGAGTGAACCTCACCTTCAGGGTCATTGTCGGGTAGGGGATATCGGCCGCCGGGCCGGATGCGACCAAGCTTGGTGCATCTTGACGCAACTTCTTGTCACGACGGGTGAAAACTCGTGAGCCCTAGCAATCACGTTGATGCTACGGAGGGAAAGGCGCAGGCAAATTAGAGACATACAATCAAACATTTGCCTCGCAAATATTCTGTCGTAAACTGAGCCACTTTAGCGACTGGGCTTGCCTGGTGGAACGACAGGTTCCGGAAAGCTGCGGGCGTCGGCCGAACGACCGACATTGGCGCTTACCGGCAAACCCGGCGCGGTTCACGCCTTACGGCAACGCGGCCCAAGGGTTGATGATCGGCACTCCGGCTGCTCGAAACGGCGCGGCATCGCGCGTGGCAACGGATAAGCCTCGGGACGCGGCGATCGCCGCGATGTAGCCGTCGGCCATGTTGATCGCCTGTCCCGCGATTTTTGCCTTGGACATGAGGTCAGCGTAGGCGCGCGACGCCTCCAGATCGAATGGCAGAACACGGCCCGCAAACACCGCGAGCAGGTCCGCTTCCAGGCGCTGATGCAGGATTTTGCGGCGCTTTCCGTCTGGCATCGCGGCAATTCCGAAACGCAGCTCGGCCACCGTGACCGCCGACAAAAACAATGTCTCGACAGCTTGCGCATCCATCCACGCAACGACATGCGGATCAGGGCTGGGCTTCCACGGCTCCGAAACGAGGTTCGTGTCGAGGAGGATCATTCGAATGTCATTGGTTCCGCAGGTGTTTGGTCGCGGTGCCGCCGGATGACCTCCACATCCTCGTTCGTGAGGGCGGCTTCGCGGCCAATGGCGGCCAGCAGGGAGCCGAGCCTGATGCGGCCCTCGGGTCTGGCGGCTTTCTCAAGGATGTCCCGTATCTCGGCCTCGGTGCTTCGGCCGTGTTCGGCCGCACGCACGCGCAGTGCCCGATGGGTTTCCTCCGGCAGGTTCCGTATTGTCACAGCAGGCATCGCGACACCTCATTTCGATTGAAGGCAATGCTATCACTTATACGCATGTGATATCGCGCGTTCAATGTCGCGAATGTCCTCACCGGAACGCCCATCACGGGCGCGGCGTGCTCATTCAAACCGGCCCACTCCCACAACCCCTTGATCCTGGACGCCCAAGCGCCCTAGAAACCGTGCGTCCTGAACAGACCGAGAGGCGCGCCATGGCTCAGCCCCCGACCAGCAACGTGCCACCGGTGACCGAGCAGGCGTTCCTCGCGGAGCGGCAGAAATTCTTCGCGGGCTTCGGCAACGCCACGTTCGGCGCGGTGATGTTCCTGGTGGTCCTGCTGTTGCTGATGTGGATCTTCCTGGCCTGACCGCTCCGCTCAAGCCACTTCGGCCCTGCGCCGGGGCAGGCTCAGCCGCGCGTGCAGGGCGTCGCGCAATTCGTCCATGTCCACGACGATGTTCGCGGCCGGGTCGTAGGTGGCGCTGCTCAGGGCGTGGTACTCGAAGCCGAGCCACGCGGACAGGCGCATGAAGCAGGCGTTGATGTGCGCGAGGCCGAAGACCTCGATCACCGTCAGGTCCGGGCTGAGATAGGCCAGATTGGTCTGCGACGCGCCGTGCGGCGCCAGGATCAGGCCCGCGCCGTCCAGCAGAGCGACCTGCGTGGCGACGTCGGTCCCGCCATTGCCGAACTCGACGGTCTCGAAGTTGAAATCGCGCAGCAGCGCCAGGAACTCCGGCGTTTCCGAAAGTCCGCCCCCGGCGTGAATGCGCGTCCCGCCGGCCGAGCGGCGGATATAGATGCGCCGGTTGCCGGGGCGGGCGGAGAGGCCGGTGGCGCGGCCGAGCCAAAGCGCCGCGCTGTGGCATCCCTGGTCGCCGTCATGCGCCAGAATCGGGTCGCGGACGCAGATGGAGGAACTGAGCGGCCACGGTGAGGCGCCGCGCAGCGTGCGGGCCAGCAGATCCTGCTGGAACCGGAGTTGCCGATGGGTCTCCGGCAGCACCGGCCGGATCGGGCCGCTCCCGTCGAAATGGCGGAGGCGCGGGAGCACCGACATCGAGAAATGAAAGTAGTTGTCGGCCCACGGGTCGGTGAACACCACGCAACGTTCGAGCCGGTAGAGCGTATCCCATTGCCGGCGGGACTCGTCGACCAGCGGCTTGATCTCGGGCAATTCGCAGGCGCCGGCCGCGACCGGGGCGCCGAGCTTGGAGCAAGTGACGGTCAGCCCGCCCGCACGATCGACCAGCACGGTGCCGTTGCCGAGCAGCAGATATTCGCCGTGCAGCACCCCCAGCCGCTCCGGCGCCACCCGCTGGAACTCGTCGAGCAGCAGGTCCCGGATTTCGGGGACGCGGTCGCTCAGCGTGATGTTGCCGCCCGGCGGCCCGACCGGCACCTCGACATGGCGCAGCGGCTGGTACTGCGCGCTGTCGTAGAACGGCACGGCCATCCCGGGCCTCCGACCGTCCGCGCCGCCGCCGGTGCGTCAGGCGTGCGCCGCTTCGGCCGATTGCGGCTCTGGGGCTTGCGTGGGCGGCACCAGAACCATCCGCCGCGCCGCCGAGCAGCCGGTCGCGCGGGGCAGCCGGATCATCTTGGCGGTGTCGAGGTTGACCTGCACGCCGACCACTTTCTCGGTCGGGTATTTCGCCCGCAGGTTCGCGGTGTCGGCCTCGTGGTCCAGCGAGACCGCGCGCATGTTGAACAACTGCGCGTAGGTCGGCTTGTCGTCGACGGCGATCAGATAGAGGCACCCGAGGTTGAACACGTGGTTCGCCACCTGGGCGTAGACGCCGGGCGTCACCACGAAATCCTTCGTGTGCAGAATCCAGTCCTCCGTCTTGCGGGTTTTCGCCAGCGCCGCGTAGATCGCCTCCGAGTCCATCTGGCGCAGGTCGAAATACGGGATCTCGGCGCGTTCGAGCACGGCGATGTGGACATCGTTGCTCGCCAGCACGACGACGGCGCCCTTCTCCGGCGCGTTGAGCTTCAGCATCTGCACGGCGACCGTGGCGTCGGTGCCCTCCGACAGCTCCAGCAGCGTGGCCACCGAATGCGGCTTCAGGTAGTTCGCGCCCTTCTGGCCGATGCGGTCGCCCTGGTGTTCGAGGTACATCCACGGCATCGGGTTGGCGTTCTGCGAGAATTCGGGCGTGCCGTAGGCGCTGAGGTCGAACAGGTTGGTCAGGCCCTTGGCGAGTTTCGGGCTCTTGATGTCCTCCAGCATCTGCCGCCACTTCGGCGAGATGTCGTCGATCTCGTCGTTGGCGTTGCGCTTGGGCATCTGCAACGGCGCGCTGCAATTCTCGCACCATTTCAGTTGCTCGCCGAATTCCGCCGGCTCGCGCTTCCACCAGTCGCGCTCGATCGCCCAGCCACCGGGGCCGTTCAGCGTGGCGTCCATCGCCGCCGCGACTTCGCAGAAGAACGCGCCCTTCGGCGTGATCGAGGCGCTCCACATGTTCTGCACCCAGCAGGCGTCGCGCAGCGGGAACCATTCCTCGTCCGGGATGCCGAGTTCCGCGCGCGTGACCATCAGCGTCTGATGGCTGCCCGCGCCGCTGTGGTCGTTCAGCAGTTGCAGGCCGAACGTGTCCTGAATGGTCTCGAAATGTTCGTAGTATTGCTTGGAGATCGAGGACCAGAGGCCGCGTTTGCTCTTGAACGAGAAGTGCTTCATCACGTGGTGCAGATAGTCGCCGGTCGGCTCGGTCAGCCGGGATTCCATGTCCTCGACGCCGAACGAGTCGCGGAAATACTCGGCGAACTTGCGGAATTCCGGGTGCAGCGTCGGCTCGCCGCCGATGATGCCGACGACGCCCTCGAACCCTTGCAGCGAGTCGATCGCCTGCTTGAACGTCTCGAAATCCATGAAGAACGGCTTGACCTGGTGGCCGCAGAACCGGGTGCAGTTCGAGCACCGATGGTGACATGCGTTGGTGATGTCGATCTGGATGATCTGCATGTCTTTTGGCGATCTCATCGCGTGCGCTCCTGCTGCGAGGTGTCCGGGGGCGCGGGTCGGTCGATGTGGAGTGCCGAGATCGTGCCCGTGGCGCCGCGCGCCGGCCCGAACCCAACGGGGTTCAGGCGAACGACGGCGCGGCCTTCGCGCTTTTCGGGCGGGGCAGCTAGGGACACGGACAGGTTTTTCACCAACGACGGATGCCGCAACTTCCGTCACGATGCCGCCTGATCGTGAAGGTTCGCCTAATTCCCGGCGGTGCCGGGCTGGCGTTAACGGTTCCGTCAGACGGGGCGGCGCGCCGCCCCGCCCCGGCTCAGCCGACGATTTCGGTGCCGGCGAAGAAGAAGGCGATCTCGGTGGCCGCGTTCTCGGCGCTGTCGGAGCCGTGGACGGAGTTGGCCTCGATGCTCTCGGCGAATTCCTTGCGGATCGTGCCAGGGGCGGCGTTGGCGGGGTTGGTGGCGCCCATGATCTCACGATTGCGCGCGACCGCGTTCTCGCCCTCCAGCACCTGGGCGACGACCGGGCCGGAGGTCATGAACGTGACCAAATCGCGGAAGAACCCGCGCTCCCGATGCACGCCATAGAACGCCTCGGCCTGGGCGGTGGTCAGATGCAGCCGCTTCTGCGCGACGATGCGCAGGCCTGCGTCCTCGAACTTGGCGTTGATCTTGCCAGTCAGGTTGCGGCGGGTTGCGTCGGGCTTGAGGATGGAGAGCGTGCGCTCGGCCATGGCGGTGTTCCTTGGAATACTCGTCGGCGGCGCTTTAGAGCACCGGCCGGCGGGCGGCAACCCCTTCCCCCGCCGGGCCGCCGACGGCTAAACCCCGGCGATGAGCCTGCTGACCCTCACCGGCATCACCATCCGCATCGCCGGACGTACGTTGCTGGACAACGCCGACCTGACGATCGACCCCGGCCGGCGCGTCGGGCTGGTCGGGCGCAACGGCGCCGGCAAATCCACGCTGCTGCGCGCCATCGCGGGCGACCTCGCGGTTGACGGCGGCGACATCCGGCTGGCGGCGCGCGCCCGCCTCGGCCGGGTGAAGCAGGAGGCACCGTCTGGCGACGCCTCGCTGATCGAGACGGTGCTGGCCGCCGACACCGAGCGGCTGGCGTTGCTGGCGGCGCTCGACACCGCCGCGCCGGACCGGCTGGCCGAGATTCACGAACGCCTGATCGCGATCGAGGCCGATGCCGCCCCGTCGCGCGCCGCCGCGATCCTGGCGGGCCTCGGGTTCGACGCGGCGGCGCAGGCGCGGCCGGTCGAAAGCTTCTCCGGCGGCTGGCGGATGCGCGTGGCGCTCGCCGGCGCGCTGTTCGCGCAGCCCGACCTGCTGCTGCTGGACGAGCCGACCAATCACCTCGACCTCGAAGCGACGCTGTGGCTGGAGAACTGGCTGGCGAAGTTCCCCGGCGCCGCCATCGTCGTCTCACACGATCGGGGGTTGCTCGACCGCTGTGTGGACAGCATCGCGCATCTCGATCGCGGCAAGATCGCCGTCACGCCCGGCGGGTATGACGAGTTCGTCCGCATCCGCACGGAGCGGGCGATGCAGCTTGCCAGCATGGCGGAGCGGATCGCCAAGCAGCGCGCGCACATGCAGAGCTTCGTCGATCGCTTTCGTGCCAAGGCGAGCAAGGCGCGGCAGGCGCAATCCCGGCTGAAGGCGCTGCAAAAGCTGCCGCAGATCGACAGCGTGGTGGAGGACGCGCCGACCCGCTTCGCCTTCCCGGAACCGGCGCAGATCGCGCCGCCGATCCTGGCGCTCGATCGCGTCTCGGTCGGCTACGACGGCAAGCCGGTGCTGCGCAACCTGCTGCTGCGCGTCGACATGGACGACCGGATCGCGCTGCTCGGCGCCAACGGCAACGGCAAGTCCACGCTGGCGAAACTGCTCGCCGGCCGGCTGGAGGCGATCGGCGGCGAGGTCAAGCGCGGGCCGAAACTGCGCGTCGGCTATTTCGCGCAGCATCAGGAAGCGGAATTGTCGTCGGAGGAGACGCCGGTGCTGCACATGCAGCGCGCCCTGCCGCGCGCGACGCCGGCGCAGGTGCGGGCGCAACTGGCGCGCTTCGGGCTCGACGCCGACCGGGCGGACACGCGCATCGAGAATCTCTCCGGTGGCGAGAAGGCGCGGCTGCTGCTGGCGCTGGCGACGCGGGAAGCGCCGCATCTGCTGATCCTCGACGAGCCGACCAACCATCTGGATATCGACGCGCGCGAGGCGCTGGTGCGCGCGCTGGCCGATTTCTCCGGCGCGGTGCTGCTGATCACCCACGACCCGCATCTGGTGGAACTGGTCGCCGATCGGCTGTGGATCGTCGGCGACGGAACGGTCACGCCGTACGACGGCGACCTCGATGATTATCGTTCGCTGCTCGTCGAGCGTGCGCGGCCGGCCGCCAAGCCGGATGCCGCGCCCAGCAAGCGGGAAGATCGGCGCGACCGTGCGGAGGCGCGCGCCGCGACCGCGCCGTTGCGCAAACGCGCCAAGGACGCGGAAACGAAGTTGGCAAAACTCGCCGCCGAGCGGACGCGGATCGAGGCGGACCTCGCCAACCCCGCGCTGTACGCGCCCGGCAGCACCGCGAAGGTGACGGCGGCGCAAACCCGCCTCGCCGCCATCAATCGGGAGACGGAGGCGGCGGAACTGGACTGGCTGGAAGCGGCGGAGGCGCTGGAGGCGGCCGGCGCCTGAGTGGCGGCGCCGCCATTTCGCACCGCGCTGTAACACGAACACGCTAGCGGGGTCGGCCCTGAGTGCCGCATCCGCATGGGATGCCCGGCCGTACGGGAGAAAGCGACATGTCGATGAACGCGGAGCCGCCACGCCCGACAAGCTACGACAAGAAGGTGGCGCTGGTGCTGCAAGGCGGCGGCGCGCTCGGCAGCTACCAGGCGGGTGTCTATGAGGCGCTGTCGACATCTCAATACCTGCCGGACTGGATTGCCGGCATCTCGATCGGCGCGATCAATGCGGCCATCGTCGCCGGCAACGCGCCGGAGCATCGGGTGGAGAAGCTGCGCGCGTTCTGGGAGGGCATCACCGCGCCGCGGTCGCTGTGGCCGGGCCTGCCCGGCGGCGGCGAACTGCTCGGGCCGCTGAGCGACGACCGCCGCGTTGCATCGCTCGGCGCGCTGCTGTTCGGCCAGCCCGGCTTCTTCGCGCCGCGCCCGCCGCTGGACTGGGTGTTGGGCGCCAAGCCGACGAGCTACTACGATACCTCGGACCTGAAGGGCACGCTGGAACGGCTGGTCGATTTCGACCGGATCAACGCCCGCGAGATCCGCTTCAGTGTCGGCGCGGTCAACGTGCGCACCGGCAACTTCGCCTATTTCGACAATGCGACCACCACGATCCGCCCCGAGCACGTGATGGCGAGCGGCGCGCTGCCGCCCGGCTTTCCGGCCGTCGAAATCGACGGCGAGTATTATTGGGACGGCGGCCTCGTCTCCAACACACCGCTCCAGTACGTGCTGGAATACGTGCCGCGCCGCAGCCGGCTGAGCTTCCAGGTCGACCTGTTCCACGCCACCGGCGCGCTGCCGACCGACCTGGAATCAGTTGCCGAGCGTGAGAAGGACGTGCGCTTCTCCAGCCGCACCCGCGCCGGCACCGAGAGTTTCCGCACCACGCACAACGTCCGCCACGACATCAACACGCTGTGGGATGCCCTGCCGCCGGAGTTGCGCGAGTTGCCGGCGGCTCAACGTCTGTATGCGTTCGGCTGCGTGACCACGATGGACATCGTGCAGATCGTCTACCAGCCGGCCGAAGGGCAGGGGCAGTCCAAGGACTACGAATTCAGCCGCGCGACGATGCAGACGCGCTGGGCACAGGGATTGGACGACGCGCGGACGACGCTCGCCGCCTCCCCCTGGCTGGCGCCGATGCCGCCCGAGGTCGGCGCGCGCACGTTCGACGTGCTGCACGATTTGCGTGACAAAGCCTCGTCCCACACCGCCGCCACAACCGGGAGCATCCACCGATGAACGCCGAAGAGACGCGCAAGACGGCCTACGCGATGCCGCTGACCTCGCCGTCCTACCCGGTCGGGCCGTATCGCTATATCGGCCGGGAGTATCTGAACATCACCTACCGCACCGATCCGGCGGCGCTGGAGGAGGCGGTGCCGGAGCCGCTGGAAGCGACCGGTGATACCGTGGTGTACCAGTTCGTGCGGATGCCCGACAGCACCGGCTTCGGTCACTACCACGGCTCGGCGCAGGTGATCCCGGTGCGTCTCGGCCGCACCGGCGAGGCGGGCGGCTATATCCACGCGATGTATCTGGACACGCATCCGCCGATCTCCGGCGGGCGGGAGCTTTGGGGCTTTCCGCAAAAGCTGGCGGCACCTTCGCTGGCGGTGGAGCACGACACGCTGGTGGGCAAGCTCGATTTCGGCCCGGTTCGCGTCGCCACCGGCACGATGGGGTTCAAGCACCGCGCGCTCGCGGAACACGAGGCGATGGCGGGGCTGCGGATGCCCGGCTACCTGCTGAAGATCATTCCGCACGTCGATGGCAAGCCGCGCATTTGCGAGCTGGTGCGCTACCGGATGACGAACCTGGTGTTCAAGGGCGGCTGGACCGGGCCGGCCGCGCTGGCCCTGTCGCCGCACGCGCTGGCGCCGGTGTCGGAGCTGCCTGTCCGGGAAGTGATCTCCGCCGTCCATGTCATCGCCGATCTGACGCTCGATCTCGGCGAAGTCGTCCACGATTATCTCGCGTGAAAATTGGGAGCGCCGCCATGAAAGCCGAAGCCGTTCGCAGCCGCGCCTTCGCGATGCCGCTGACCAATCCGTCCTATCCGCCGGGGCCGTATCGGTTCGTTGACCGCGAATACATGATCATCACCTACCGCACCGACCCGGCGGCGCTGCGCCGCGTGGTGCCGGAGCCGCTGGAGATCGTCGATCCGGTGGTGAAATACGAGTTCATCCGGATGCCGAACAGCACCGGCTTCGGCGACTACACGGAGTCGGGCCAAGTGATCCCGGTGCGCATGCCGGACGGCAACGGCGGCTGGCAGACCGGCGGCTACACCCACGCGATGTTCCTCGACGACGATCCGCCGATCGCGGGCGGCCGTGAATTGTGGGGCTTCCCGAAGAAGCTCGCGAACCCGACGCTGGAAGTTCATCACGACACGCTGGTCGGCACGCTCGATTTCGGCCCCGTCCGCATCGCCACCGGCACGATGGGCTACAAGCATCGCACCGTTCCGGAACAGACGATCCTGAAGGCCCTGTCGGAGCCCGGATTCCTGCTGAAGATCATCCCGCATGTCGACGGCTCGCCGCGCGTCTGCGAACTGGTGCGTTTCCATCTGCGCGACCTCGTGTTCAAGGGCGGCTGGACCGGCCCCGCCGCGCTGGAACTGCATCCGCACGCGCTGGCGCCGATCGCCGACCTGCCGGTGCTGGAGATCGTCTCGGCGGTGCATATGAAGGCCGACCTGACGCTCGACCTCGGCGAGGTCGTCCACGATTATCTGGCGCGGTGAGTCAGGCTGGGGCCCGCAACCGCCGTTCGAGCGCCCGCGCGGCGGCGGTGAGCGGGTAGCAGAGCGCAAAATAGATCGCCGCCAGCATGGCGTAGACGGTGAACGGCGCGAAGGTCGCGTTGTTGATGACGTTAGCGGTCTTGACCAGCTCGCTGAAACCGATGATCGAGGTCAGCGCGGTGCTTTTGACCAGTTGCACCATGAATCCCACGGTCGGCGCCACGGCGATACGCAGCGCCTGCGGCAGGATCACCAGGCGGGCCTGCTGGAACGGATGCAGCCCGAGGCTGGCGGCGGCGTCCCACTGGCCGGGCGGGATAGCCTCGACGCAGCCGCGCCAGATTTCCGCCAGATACGCACTCGCCGCCAGCGTCAGCCCGAGGCCGGCGGCGAGCCACGGCTGCACGTCAAGCCCCAGCAAAGGCAGGCCGAAAAACACCAGGAACAATTGCATCAGCAGCGGCGTGCCCTGGAACAGCTCGATATAGAGGCGGGCGACCACCCGCAGCGGCTTGCGGCGGGCCAGCCGCAGCACGAGCAGGCCGCCCCCGGCGATGCCGCCGAACAGAAACCCCGCGAGCGACAGTACGATCGTCCAGCGCGCCGCCAGCAGCAGATTGCGCAGAATGTCCCAGAGGGTGAACTCCATCAGCCCGCCCCCTGCCCGAGCACGCGCCGGCCGCCGGCGACCAGCACGCGGCGCAGCAGCAGCGACAGCGCCAGATAGATCACCGTCACGACGGCGTAGGTCTCGAACGCACGAAACGTGCGTGACTGGATCAGGTCAGCCTCGTAGGTCAGATCCCGCACGGCGATCTGCGAGACGACGGCGGATTCCAGCATGGTGATCACGATCTGGCTGGTCAGCGCCGGATAGACCGCGCGCACCGCCTGCGGCAGCACGATGCGCAGGAACACCGTGCGAGCCCGCAACCCGAGCGCGAGCCCGGCTTCCCGCTGCCCCGCCGTGACCGCGTCGAGCCCGGACCGCACGATCTCCGTGCCGTAGGCGGAAAGATTGATCGTCATCGCGAGGATCGCCGCTGGAATCGCGTCGAGACGCAGCCCGATGCCGGGCAGGCCGAAGAAGATGAAGAACAACTGGACGATGAACGGCGTGTTGCGGATCAGCTCGACATAGCCGGCAACGAGGCCACGCAGCCACGCGACGGTGCCGCGCCGGGCCGCCGCGGCGACGACACTGAGTGCGCCCCCGAGCAGCGTGGTGACGGCGATCAACAGGATCGTCGTCGCCACGCCATGCGCCAGCACGTAGCCGGCCTCGCTCAGCCAGCCGAAATCGAGACCGGCGCCCATCGAGAGGCTACATCAGGTCCTTTGGGTCGAGCGGCTTGCCGAGCCATTGGACGGAAATCTTGTCGAGGCTGCCGTCGGTGCGCATCTTCGCGATCGTCTCGTCGAGCATCTTCTTGAACGCCGGCTCGCCCTTGTTCAGCGCGATGTGGTCGGGCGAACTCATCAACTGGAATTTTTGCTCAGGCTCGATTGCCGGGTGCTTGGACAGCACGGAGGCGCCAACGTCGTTGCCGACGGCGATAGCCTGCACCTGGCCGGCAAGGAATGCCGCGATCACGCCGCTGTAGCTGTCGAAGCGCTTGATGTCGGTGCTGGCCGGCGCAGCCTTGGTAAGTTCCGTGTCCTCCAGCGTGCCGCGATTGACCGCGACGGTCTTGCCGGCGAGGTCAGCCGGGCCAGCAACAGTGAGCGCGTGCGGGCCGAGCACGGCGATGTAGTACGGGGCGTACGCCTCGGTGAAGTCGATCACCTTCTCGCGCTCCGGGCTCTGCCCGACGCTGAGCAGCAGGTCGACCTTGTGTTCCTGGAGATACGGGATGCGGTTCTGCCCGGTGATGCCGACCAGCTTGAGCTGCACGCCGAGCGCCTTGGCGATCGCTTCGGCAACGTCGATGTCGTAGCCGTGCAGGGTCATGTCGGAGCCGGCGGAGGCGAACGGGGGAAAATCCTCGAAAACGCCGACGTTCAGCACGCCCGCCTTCTTGATCGTGTCGATCTCGTCGGCGCGGGCGACGGCGGGCAGGGCTGCGAGCAACAAGCCGCCGAGCAGCAAGGCGCTGCGGCGGGTCAAGGATCGGCGGGTCAACATCGGGATCTCCTTGGGGTGAGAATGCGGCGGATCAGTCCGTCACAATGCACGCGCTGTGCCCCTCTGACGATGCGCGGCGCTGCGCGGGAATTTCCCGTGGTGGTCAGGCCGGCGCGTCGCTCCGGCGGCGGAGGGAATAGACCACGGCGGCGACGATGGTGATGCCGATCAGGACGAGGCCGAGGGCATTCACCTCCGGCGTCACGCCGGTGCGGATGCGCGACGCGATGAAGATCGTCACCGTGTTGGCACTGCCACGGGTGAACAGCGTGGTGTTGAAATTCTCGAACGACTGGAAGAACGCCAGCACCGCCGCCGTCATCAGCGAGGGGCGGAGGTAGGGCAGCACGATCAGCCGCAGCGCCTGCGCGTGCGAGGCGCCGAGGTCGAGTGCCGCTTCCTCCAGCGACTTGTCCAGCCGTTGCAGGCGCGCCAGCACCATCAGCATCACGTAGGATGTGATGAAGCTGCACTGCCCGATCGTCGACAGATGCAGGCCGGAGGGGACGCCGAGCTGGTTCCAGAAGATCAGCGTCGAAATCCCGATGATGACCCCGGGCACCAGCAGCGGCGCCACCATCAGGGCGTACAGGAAACTGCGCACCCGGCCGCGCAGGCTGTCGAGCAGCAGGCCGGACAGTGCCCCGATCGGCACGACGATGACGACCACGGCAATGCCGACGAGCACCGAATTCAGCACGCCGCCCCACATCCGGTCATCGGCCCACAGATCGTCGAACCAGCGCAGCGTCCAAGCCTTCCACGGCATCACGGTGGGAAACCGGCTGTCGTTGAAGGCGGCCGTCACCATGATCACCAGCGGCATGAACAGGTAGACCAGGAACAGCACGAGGTAGGCGGTGATGATGCCGCGTGCGAGCTTGCTTTCCATGGCCGGCTACCGGGCGATGTCGGCGAGGCCGACCTTGAACAGCCGCATCATCGCCATCACGAAGACGATGCACAGGAACAGCAGCAGGAACGCATAGGCCGAGCCCTGCGGCCAGTTCTGGCCTTCGAAGAACCACTGGTAGATGATCTCGGTGAACCAGCGTGTGCCCGGCGCGCCGAGGATCGCCGGCACGATGTAGCTGCCGGCCGCCGCCGTGAACACGGTGATGCAGCCGACCGCGATGCCCGGCTTCGCGTGCGGAATCACCACGCGCCAATGGATGCGCCACAGCGGCGCGCCGAGATCGCGCGCCGCCTCGATCTGGTTGCGGTCGAGCGTTTCGATGGCGTTGTAGATCGGGAACACCATGAAAACGATGTAGGCGTACACCATGCCCATGATCACGCCGTTGCTGCCGGACAGCCAGCGGATCGGCGAGGCGATGATGCCGAGCAGCCGCAGCACGCCGTTCAGCGGGCCGTTGTAGGCGAGGATGATGAACCACGAGTAGGTGCGCAGGATCTCGTTGATCCAGAACGGGATCACCAGCAACAGCAGCAGCGTCGCGGTGCGCGCGGGCGTCGCCATCTTCGCCAGATAATAGGCGACCGGATAGGACACGCACAGACACAGGAACGTCGCCAGCGCGCTGCCCCACATCGTGCGCAGGAACACGATGAAATGAATCTCGTTGCGGAACAGCGTCGCGTAGTTGTCGAGCGTGTAGTGGTCCTTGTCCGTGCCGATGTCCGCCGGCAGCAGGTTCGGGCGAAACGAGTAGTTCACCATCACCAGATACGGCAGGATCACCATGCCGACGAGCCAGACAAAGGTCGCCAACACCATCGCGCCGGTGAGGGTGGTGCCGTAGCGGCTCAGCACGTCCTTCATGTGGCAGTGCCGATCTTGCCCATACTCGCAATCGGCCACCGCAATGCCCCCTCCCCTTGTGGGAGGGGGTTGGGGGAGGGGTGGGGCGGCTCCGGGGCTGGTGCGACGCGCCCCCTCCCCCCGGCCCCCTCCCACAGGGGGAGGGGGAGCGTATGTGCTTCAGCCGAACGCGACATCCTCATTCGCGCGCAAGATCCCCGAGCGGAAGAATCACCGCGTCCGACGGGTCGAAGCCCAGCGGCAGGGTTTCGCCGGGGCGCAGGCCGAGCAGGCCCGGTTCGCTGCGCATCTGCGAGACCATCGGCTTGCGCAGCCCGCCGTCGCAGAAGACGTTGACGAAGCTGCCCTCGAACTCGGCGCGGTTGAAGGCGCCGCTCAGGCGGTTGCCGGTGCCCGCCGCCGCCTCGCCGAGGCGCATATGCTCCGGCCGGACGAACAGCATCGCCGGCTCGCCGCTGCGCGCGCCACGGCCGAGGCGGGCCGAGAAAGTGCCGCGTTCGGTCTCGATCTGCGCGAGCGTGCCGTTGGCATACGTGACGCGCCCGTTGAACACGTTTGCCTCGCCGACGAACGAGGCGACGAACGGGGTCGCCGGATCGTTGTAGATTTCGAGCGGCGTGCCGACCTGCTGCAACACGCCTTGCGACATCACGCCGACGCGGTCCGACATCGTCAGCGCCTCGCCCTGGTCGTGCGTGATGTAGATGAAGGTGACGCCGGTGCGCTGCTGGATGCGGCGCAATTCTGCCCTCATGTACTGCCGCAGTTTCAGGTCGAGCGCCGACAGCGGCTCGTCCAGCAGCATCACCTGCGGCTCCACGGCCAGCGCGCGGGCGATGGCGACGCGCTGGCGCTGGCCGCCGGAAAGCTGCGCCACCTGCTTGTCGGCGGCCTCGGCCAGTTCGACGACGGCGAGCAGTTCCTCCGCCCGCTTGCGGCGCTCCGCCTTGCCGACGCCGCGCACCTCCAGGCCGAACGCCACGTTCTGCCAGACCGGCATCAGCGGAAACAGCGCGAGGTTCTGGAAGATCAGCGCGGTCGGGCGCTTGTTCGGCCCGATCCCGCGCATGTCCTTCCCGCCGATCCGCACCACGCCCTCGGACGGCTCGATGAAGCCCGAGATCATGCGCAGGATCGTCGTCTTGCCGCAGCCGGACGGGCCGAGGAAGCTGAAGAATTCCCCGGCCCGGATCGTCAGGTCCACGTTGCGGACGGCGGTGAACTCGCCGAACCGCCGCGTGACACCTTCGAGAGCGACTTCCTGACTCATTCCGGCGAGCGGCTCAGCTCGCCTGGAACTTGTCCGCATACTCGTTGCGGACGCCGAGATACCATGTCGGCTGGGACGGCCACCACCACAGCTTGGACAGCGCATCGGCGGGGAACGCTGACGTGTACTGGTCCTTCACCGCCTGGGAGAGCAGTTCGATCGCGCCCTTCGCGCACGGGTTCGCGGTGAACGCACCGGCCCACATCGAAGACGGCTTCGGCGTGTTCAGCCATTTGATGAAGGCTTCGGCCTGCTCGACGTTTTTCGCGTCCTTGAACAGGATCATGCCCTGCATCCACGCGTACGCGCCTTCCTTCGGCGAGACGTAGCTGATCGGCAACCCGTCCTGATGCAACTGGAACGCGCTGCTGTCCCACGTCTGCCCGATCACGCAGCCGTTGGCGCGGAAGGTGCCCTGCGCGCTGTTCTCATCCTTCCAGAACTGGCCGACGTTCTTCTTCAACTGCTTGGAGTTGGCCAGCATCGCATCGAAGTTGGCGCGGGCGATCTTCTCGTCCTTGAACGTGTCCATCAGCGGATGCGGCAGCTTGCCCACGCTGGCGAGCCAACGGCCGACCGAGAGCAGCCCGGAATGCGGACGCACCGTGACCTTGCCTTCGTATTTCGGGTCCCACAGCGCGGACAGGCTGCACTCGCCGTATTTCTGCGGCGCGTCCTGCGTGTTGAAGGCAATCGCCTCGGTGCCCCAGCAGCTCGGCGTCAGGTAACGCTTGCCGTTGACCACTTCGAGCGACGCGGCGGCGCCCTGCAACAGCGCCGGCTCGACGCCCTCGAGCCCGATGTTCTTCTCGTTCCACGGCTGGATGAAATCCTGCTCCAGCCAGTTGGCGACGCGGTCGGCGGTGGGCTCGCAGATGTCGAACTGGCCCTGGCCCTTGGTCAGCTTGGCCTGCGCGGTGAAGGTGTCCTGCTCCGGCTGCTCGATGAAGTTCATCTTGATGCCGGTGGAACTGGTGAAGTCGGCGAACGCCGGCTTGAAGTCGTAACCGGCCCAGCCCATGAAATTCAGTTGCCCGGAAGACGAGAGCGCCTGCCGCACGATAGCGGGGCTCGCGAGCACGCCAAGGCCGACGGCGGTCGCGGCCTTCAGGGCGGATCGGCGGCTGATCGCGCCACCAGTCGCCTGGGTGGTGCCGGAAGTCTCTGACATTGATACTCTCCCACTTATGCGGCCACAGCCGGCGCCCGCCGCGACGCGGCCCGGGGCGCGTCTGACAGGCGGGCGGCTGCGGGCCATGGCAGCCGCCGGCATCGGTATCGGAGTTTAATCTACCGGCGGACCCGCGCGGCGGCAATGGCACCCATGCGCGAAAAGCGGGATTAAAGCTCGGGCGGATGCTCGGCGTGCCAGTGGCCGGCGATGTCCAGCCGCGTCGCCAGCCACACCCGATCATGCCCCTGCACATAATCCATGAACCGCCCGAGTGCGGCCGCACGGCCGGGGCGGCCGACGAGCCGGCAATGCAGCCCGATCGACATCATCTTGGGCGCGCCGGCGAGACCTTCCGCATACAGAACATCGAACGAATCCCGCAGATAGGCGAAGAACTGGTCGCCGGAGTTGAAGCCCTGGGCGATGGCGAAGCGCATGTCGTTGGCATCGAGCGTGTACGGCACGATCAACTGGTGCCCGTGCGACGAGGGAACCCAGTACGGCAGCTCGTCCGCGTACGAGTCCGCGCAATAGACGAAGCCGCCGTCTTCCTTGACAAGCTCCAGCGTGTGCTCGGAGGTCCGCCCGCTGTACCAGCCGAGCGGGCGCTCGCCCGTGACCTCGGTGTGCAGGCGGATCGCTTCCTCGAAATGCACGCGCTCGGCCTCGCGCGTGAACTGGCCGTATTCGATCCATTTCAGCCCGTGGCAGGCGATTTCCCAGCCGGCTTCCTGCATCGCCGCGACCTGCTCCGGCCCGCGCTTCAGGGCGGTGGCGACGCCGTAGACCGTCACCGGAATGCTGCGCGTGGTGAACATGCGCCACAGCCGCCAGAAGCCGACGCGGGCGCCGTATTCGTAGAAGCTTTCCATGTTCATGTGGCGCTGGCCCGGCCAGGGCTGGGCGCCGACGATCTCCGACAGGAACGCTTCCGACGAGGTATCGCCGTGCAGGATGCAGTTCTCCCCGCCTTCCTCGTAATTGACAACGAACTGCACCGCGAGGACCGCGCCGCCCGGCCAGCGCGGGTCGGGCGGGGTGCGGCCGTAGCCGCGCAGGTCGCGGGGATAGGCGGGGCTGCTGTCCATCAGTTGGGTCTCCACGGCGGGACGGACTCTGTGGCATGGTCACGCCGCCGCCGGCAAGCGAGCCGCCGAGGCGGGGAGGAACAAACGTGAGCAAGGACGTTTCGGACATGAGCCATCCCAATCTGATCGCCGGCGAATGGGTGCATGGCGACGACGCGGTGCGTAACATCAACCCGTCGGACACCGGCGACGTCGTCGGCGAATACGAGCGGGCGAGTGCCGCGCAGGTGGACGCCGCGATCGAGGCGGCGCGGCGCGCGGCGCCGGCGTGGGCGCGGACGACGGTGCAACAGCGGGCCGATCTGCTGGAGAAGGTTGGCGTCGAGATCCTGGCGCGGCGCGACGCGCTTGCCGATCTGCTGGCGCGCGAGGAAGGCAAGACGCTGGCGGACGCGACCGGGGAAGTCGGGCGGGCCGGCAATATCTTCAAGTTCTTCGCCCAGGAATGCCTGCGTATCCCGAGCGAGCGGATCGGGTCGGTGCGGCCCGGCGTCGATGTGGAGATCACGCGCGAGCCGGTCGGCGTTGTCGGGCTGATCACGCCGTGGAATTTCCCGATCGCGATTCCGGCCTGGAAGATCGCGCCCGCGCTCGCCTACGGAAACTGCATCGTGATGAAGCCGGCGGAACTGGTGCCAGGCAGCGCGTGGGCGCTGGCGCAGATCATCCAGCGTGCCGGCTTTCCGGCCGGCGTGTTCAATCTCGTCGTCGGTCGCGGCTCCGTCGTCGGCGAGAAACTGGTGACCGATCCGCGCATCGACGCGATCAGCTTCACCGGCTCGGTGCCGACGGGGCGGGGCATCCTGGCGAAGGCGGCGGCGCGCGGGGCGAAGGTGCAGCTTGAGATGGGCGGCAAGAACCCGCTGGTGGTGCTGGCCGACGCCGACCTCGATGTCGCGGTGCGCGTGGCGCTGGACGGTGCGTTCTTCCAGACCGGGCAGCGCTGCACCGCGTCGTCGCGCCTGATCGTCGAGGAAGCCGTCCACGACAAATTCGTCGCCGGGCTGACGGACGCGCTGCGCAAGCAGGCGGTGGACGATGCGCGCAAGGCGGGGACGACGATCGGGCCGGTGGTGGACCAGAACCAGCTCGACCAGGACATCAACTATATCGACATCGCGAAAAGTGAAGGCGGCCGGATGGTGATCGGCGGCGAGCGGCTGAATCGGGAAAAGAGCGGATTCTATCTGGCGCCTGCCCTGTTCACCGAGACGACGAACGCGATGCGGATCAACCGCGAGGAAGTTTTCGGCCCGGTCGCCTCCGTCGTGCGCGTCAAGGATTATGACGAGGCGCTGGCAACCGCGAACGATACCGCGTTCGGCCTGTGCGCCGGCGTGGTGACAACATCGCTGAAGCACGCCGCGCATTTCCGTCGCAACGCGGAGGCGGGGATGGTGATGGTGAACCTGCCGACGGCGGGCGTCGATTACCACGTCCCGTTCGGCGGCCGCAAGGGCTCCAGCTACGGATCGCGCGAGCAGGGGCGGTACGCGGTGGAGTTCTACACGCAGGTCAAGACCGCGTACGTGATGCAGGCGTGATGCTTCGCGTCCCCGACATCGACCTGTCGCGCGCCGATCGCGCCGCGCTGGCCGCCGAGGTGGATGCGGCGTGTCGGGACATCGGGTTTCTGCTGGTGCGCGGGCACGGCATCGCGCCGGATCTGATCGGCCGGATGCATACCGTGTCGCGCGCGTTCTTTCGTCTGCCGGACAGCGAGAAACGCCCCTTTCAGGTGCGGAATGGCCGCATCCATGGCTGGACCGGGCCGCGCCAGTCGTACCTCGCGGACACGCTGGCGCCCGGCGAAACGCGAGCGCCGGACTGGAAGGAAGGATTCTCGATCGGCCCGGTCGAGACGCCGCCGGACCTGACGGCCGAGGAAACCCGCTATTTCGGCTGCAATCTTCTGCCCGCCCGCCCGGACGGTTTCGCCGAAGTGTGGGAGGATTATTTTCGCGCGATGGAGCGGCTCGCCGGCGATCTGATGGCGCTGTTCGCGGCCGCCCTCCGCCTGCCCGACGACTATTTCCAGTCGCGGATCGACCGGCACATCACCGGCCTGTCGGCGCAATACTATCCGCCGCAGCCGGTCGCACCTGCCCCCGGGCAGTTGCGCGCGGGGGCGCACACCGATTTCGGCAGTCTGACAATCCTCAGTACCGGCGACGATCCCGGCGGATTGCAGGTGTGCGACCGGGGCGGCGTGTGGCACGATGTCTCGGCGCCTCACGATGCATTCGTCGTCAATATCGGCGATCTGATGGCGCAATGGACAAACGACCGCTGGGTCTCCACGCTGCACCGCGTCGTCAATCCCCCGCGCGAGCGGGCGCATCTGCCGCGCCAGTCGATCGCGTTCTTCCATCAGCCGAACTGGCACGCGGTCGTCGAATGTCTGCCGGGGTGCGGCGCGACACCGAAATATGCGCCGATCACGTCGGGCGCGCATTTCGAGCGGAAGCTGGGGCTGCTACGCGGAGCGTCGGACGGCTGATCCGCCCGCGTAGAGCGAAAGAAACTCCCGCACCATCTGCCGGCGCGTCGGCGGCGGCGCGATGCCGGCGGCCAGCAGGTTCCAAAGGTCGGGTTCGATCGCGGCACGGCGCAGCGTGTCGGCGAGCGCGCGCGCGTCGGCGAAGGCGAACAGAAGCCCGTCCTCCTCGTGGGTGACGCGCTCGGCCGGTCCGCCGACATCGGGCGCGATCACCGGCTTGCGGCAGGCCCAGGCTTCGGAAATCACCAGCGCGAAACTTTCCCACCAGACGGACGGCACCACGCACCAGTCGATCCGCGCCATCCGTTCGCCGGTCTGCGACGGATGATACGAGCCGGCGAAGCTGACAATGCGCTCCCCGGGCGGCCGCGTTTGTTCCGCCTCGATGAAACGCTCGATTTCCGCGCGCCGACGGGCTGACGCATAGCGCAGATTGTCGCCGTTGATCTCGACGGTGAACGCGGTGAAGCCGTCGGCGCGCAGCAATTCCACCGCCTGCAACAGCAGCCATACGCCCTTCACGTCGACCAGTTGGCCGAAGAAGCCGAACCGGGTGCGCGCGCCGCGTTCGCTGGGAGAGGCGGGAATGCCGTCCGGCGGCATCTGGCCGTTCGCGATGTGCGTGATTTTCGAAGCGGGCAGGCCCCAGCGTTCGAAATGCCGGCGCATGAAGTCGCTCGGCACGGTGAACGCATCGACCGCACGCAGATGCGCTTTCATGTAGGCTTCGCGGCGGACGAACCGCTCGCGCGGCGCCTCCGGGATGCACGCATGGCACCGCGCCGGCGTCGCGTGATCGCACAGCGATCCGTCGGTCCAGCGCACCATGTGCCCGTCGGCCGCGCAGATTGCCAGGAATTCGTGGAAGGTGAAGACGATGCGGCAATCGGGCAACATCTGCCGCGTCAATGTCAGCAACTCGACGCCGAAGCGCATGAAGTGATGGAAATGCACGATGTCCGGCCGCAGCCGCAGCAGGAAGTCGGCATACGCCTCGATCAGCCTTGGGTCGGAGCATTTGTGCCACCACGGATCGACATCGTCGGCGAGAAACAGGTACTCGTCGGGCAGTCCGTCGAATCCCGTGATGCAGGCACCGGTCTTGTAGAGCGCCGGCAGCCCGCGATCGGTCGCGGCGAGAAAGACGGGGCGAACGCCGGGCACCTGCTTGAGGCCCTGGAACAAATCCCAGGCGACGCGCTGCGCGCCGCCGCGCACCAGTTCCGGGTGAAACACGCTGAGGATCAGCACGATCATCGCGGCGCCCGCAGCAGCGGGTGCAACGGCGCCGGCCCGAGCAGGCCGTTGCGGATCGCCGCCGCCCAGCTTCGGGAGAACTGCCAGCGGTTGACGAACGTGGCACCCTCCGTGGCGGGCGTTCGCGGGCTGCTTTTGCCTTCCAGGTGCCACAGGCGGATGTCGTGCAGCCACGCCGGGGTTCCGGCCGCGAGGCTGCGCAGGCAGATGTCGGCGTCCTCGTAATGGCCGAAGATGAAGCCGTCGGAAAATCCACCGAGCCACTCGAACCAATCCCGCCGGAACGACATGAACGCGCCGGTGACGGCCGGGACCGGGCGCGCCCGCGTCAATGCGGCGTCGTCGGGCGGCGCGCCCTTGCCGTAATGCTCGACGCGAACAAGGTCGTGCCGCACCAGCCGGCCACGGCTTTCCACCGGCGCGCTGTCGAGCGTGAAATACATCCCGCCATGCATCAGCGAGCCGTCCTCGTAATACAGCGGCACGCCGAACAGCGCGGTCTGTTCGGGCGGCAGCGCCGCCACGGTGTCGAGGTGCCGTTGCGCCCAGTCCTGTTGGCGCGGCATCACGTCCGGGTTCACGGCGACGATGCGGTCGCTGCGCGCGTGCGCGAACCCGATGTTGTTGGCCGCTGCGAACCCGACATTGCCGGGCAGCAGCACCAGCGTCTGCCGCGTGCCATGCACGAGGCTGGCGATGCGGGCGTCGCGCAACAGCCGGTCGGCGAGATGCGGGCTGTTGCTGACGAAGATCAGCTCGTACTCCTCGATCCCCGGCAGCCCGGCGAACAGCGCGTTTTGCAGGAACAGGAATTCCGGCAACCCGTACAGGCACACCACCAGCGAGGCCCGCACCCGCCCGCCCTCCGGGCCGAAACGCTGGACGAACGGGTCGGCGACCATGGCGGCGGTCAGCCGGCGGCTATGGGCGACGAGGTGCGCGCCGAGCCCGCCCTCCAGGCACGCAACCGTGGCGGCATGGCGGTCGCCGAACTGTTCCGTGCCGGCCAGCCACGCCAGCACCGCGTCGCGCAGGTCGGCATCCGGGACACTGAGCACTCCGGCCTCCACCGTCACGCCGGCGCCGCTTTCCTGCCGGATGATCAATTGGCAGGTGCCGATCCTTGCCAGGTCCCGGCCGAGATCGAGGAACGACCAGAAGCCGTACGGATGGCGCGCGCCGGAGCCCAGCCGCGTCTCCACGTCGCTCCGCCGCAGCCGCGCGAGCGAGACCTGGGCGAGGTCGTACTCGAACCCCTCGCCGCGCAGCGTCAGCGAGGCGAGCGGGTCGGTGGCGTCGTCGATCCACCCGGCGACGAACACGCCGCCCCCGGGCGACATATGGACGGCCTCGACCCCGAACGCCGCCGGCGGCGGCGCGCGGGAGCCGTCGGCGCGCCGGGTTGCCATGGTGATCACCACGGGCGCGCGCACCTCGCCCGAAATCGGCAGATAGCGCCTTCCTTCCCGCGCGCCGAAGCGGACATAGTGCTCCCGGCCGGAGGCCGACGCGCCGGAGGAGACGGCGGCGGCCACATCCGGGTTCAGCGCCAGATAGACGGCCTCGTCGAAATCGGCGGGGGCCTCGGGGCTGCCGCTCATGCGCGGCCGCCATATGCGCGTGGCGCGGACGTGGATTGCCGGCCAGCGCGCAGGCGTTGCGGACATCTCTCCGAAGCCCCTATTAAGGCGCCCCAGGGCAAGGCGATCGCCCGCCGAGCCCGAGGAATGCCGCCGTGTCCGACCGAATCTCCCACCTCAAGCGCCTGGAAAACGAGAGCATCCGCATCATCCGCGAGGTGGTGGCGGAGTGCCGGGCGCCGGTGTTCCTGTATTCGATCGGCAAGGATTCGACGGTGATGCTGCATCTGGCGATGAAGGCGTTCTATCCGTCCAAACCGCCGTTTCCGCTGCTGCACGTCGACACCGGCTGGAAATTCCGCGAAATGATCGCGTTCCGCGACGCGGCCGTGCGCCGGCTCGGCCTGGAGCTGATCGTCGCCACCAACGAGGACGCGCGCCGCCAGGGCATCAATCCGTTCGACCATGGCGGCTATTATACCCACGCGATGAAGACCGAGGCACTCAAAGCTGCGTTGCGCCAGCATGGGTTCGACGCGGCCTTCGGTGGCGCCCGGCGGGACGAGGAGAAGTCGCGCGCCAAGGAGCGGGTGTTTTCCTTCCGTACCGCGGCCCAGGAATGGGACCCGAAGAACCAGCGGCCGGAATTCTGGCAACTCTATAACGGGCGGATGAATCCGGGTGAATCGCTGCGGGTGTTCCCGCTGTCGAATTGGACGGAGCTCGATATCTGGCATTACATCATGCTGGAGAAGCTGGATATCGTTCCGCTGTATTTCGCCGCCGAGCGCCCGGTGGTGACGCGCGACGGCAGCCTGATCGTCGTGCATGACGAGCGGATGCGGCTGCATCCCGGTGAGGTGCCGGAGACGAAGCTGGTGCGGTTCCGCTCGCTCGGCTGCTACCCGCTGACGGCGGCGCACGAGTCCGATGCGACCACCCTGCCCGAAATCGTCGCCGAAATGTTCACCGCGCGCACGTCCGAACGCGGCGGCCGGCTGATCGACCGGGACGAAAAGGACTCGATGGAAAAGAAGAAGCGCGAGGGCTATTTCTGATGGACGCGATGGTACCCGCGCTTGCCGTGACGCCGTCGCCGCTCGAACAGTTCCTCGGCCGTCAGGAACGTGTCGGCCTGCTGCGCTTCCTGACGTGCGGCAGTGTCGATGACGGCAAATCCACGCTGATCGGGCGGCTGCTCTACGACACAAAACTGATCTTCGACGACACTTTGGCGACGCTCGAACGCGACAGCGCCAAACACGGCACCACCGGCGCGGACATCGACTTCGCGCTGCTGGTCGATGGGCTGGAGGCCGAGCGCGAGCAGGGCATCACCATCGACGTCGCCTACCGCTTCTTCACCACCGAAAGGCGCCGCTTCATCGTCGCCGACACGCCGGGCCACGAGCAATACACGCGCAACATGGCAACCGGCGCCTCCAACGCCGAGCTCGCGGTGGTGCTGGTCGATGCGCGGCAGGGCGTGCTGACGCAGACCAGGCGCCATTCCTTCATCGCCTCGCTGCTCGGCATCCGCCATGTGGTGCTCGCGATCAACAAGATCGACCTCGTCGGCTTCAGCGAGGCGCGGTTCAACCAGATCCGCGATGATTACGCCGCCGCCGTGCGCGACCTCGGGTTCAAGACACTCGCGGCCATTCCGATGTCGGCCCGCTTCGGCGACAACGTGATCGCGCCGAGCGCGCGGACTCCGTGGTACGAAGGGCCGAGCCTGCTCGCGCACCTGGAAACCATCGACGTCGATGCCGACGACGCGGAAAAGCCGTTCCGTCTGCCGGTGCAATGGGTCAACCGGCCGGACCTGGATTTTCGCGGCTACGCCGGCACGATCGCCTCGGGCGTGATCCGTCCTGGCGACCGCGTGACCGTCGCCGCATCGGGCCGCACCTCCACCGTTGCGCGCATCGTCACGATGGACGGCGACCTTCACGAAGCGGGGGCCGGCAGTGCGGTGACAATCACGCTCGCCGACCAGATCGACATCTCGCGCGGCGACGTGCTGGCGGCGCCCGACGCGCCGGTGGCGGTCACGGACAAGTTCGACGCGCATGTCGTCTGGCTGTCCGAGCACACGCTGTTTCCGGGCCGCAGCTACGTCATCAAGCTCGGGACGCGCAGCGTGTCCGGCAGCATCACCCGCATCCGTCACCGCATCGACATCAACAGTTTCGAGCATGTTCCCGCCGAGACGCTGGGCGTCAACGACGTGGCGGCCGTCAGCGTCTCGCTGACCGCGCCGATCGCGGTGGAGCGGTTCGCCGACGTGCCGGAGCTTGGCGGGTTCATCGTGATCGACCGGCTGACCAACGCGACCGTCGGCGTCGGCATGGTCGACAGTGCGGTGCAGGCTTCCACCAACATCGTCTGGCACGATCTGGCGGTGGACCGCGCGGCGCGGGCGGCAATGAAGGGCCAGCAGCCGGCGGCGATCTGGTTCACCGGGCTGTCCGGCGCGGGCAAGTCCACCGTCGCGAACCTGGTGGACCGCAAGCTGCACGCGCTCGGCCGCCACACGTTCATTCTCGACGGCGACAACGTTCGGCACGGGCTGAACCGCGATCTCGGCTTCTCCGAGGCCGATCGCGTCGAAAACATCCGCCGCGCGGCGGAGGCGGCGCGGCTGATGGTCGATGCCGGGCTGATCGTTCTGGTCTCCTTCATCTCGCCCTACCGCTCCGACCGCGAAGCGGCGCGGGAGCGGTTCGAGCCGGGCGAGTTTCTGGAAGCCTTCGTCGACACGCCGGTGGACGAATGCCGCCGCCGCGACCCGAAGGGCCTGTACGCGCGCGCCGACAAGGGCCTGATCCGCAATTTCACGGGTGTCAGCGCCCCATATGAGGCGCCGGAGCACCCCGAACTGCATCTTCGCACCGATCAGGCCTCGGCGGAGGAGTTGGCGGACCGGGTGATCGACGAACTGCGGCGGCGGGCGATTATTGTGTGAGCCGTCTTCTCCCTCTTCGCCCGCACGTCCCCTAAAGGATTCGCACATTTCGCCTGTACCGAATGAGCGCGGGTATCAGCCACAACGTCCCCTCTCCGCCCGCGCTTGCGGGGGGCTTGGGCCGCGAAGCGGACCAAGGGCAGGGAGAGGTGGGTGGTCGGGCCGCTACCATGTCGCAAACTTGTAGCGCCACTCGACGACTTCGGAGTTTCCCCCACCTCACCCTGACCCTCTCCGCCCCCAGGGGCGGAGAGGGAAATGAGAGTCATGTTCGCCCCTGAGGTATCGAAGCCCGGCCATGACTACGTAAGGACGGGTTCGCCATGCAGCGCACCGTAACCGCCGACGCCGGCGTCTCCGTCTGGCGGGCGACGTTCGCCGGGTTGTGCGCGAGCCTTGTCGGCATCGGGCTCGCCCGGTTCGCCTACACGCCGCTGATTCCGGTGCTGATCCGGGCCGGCTGGTTTTCCCCCGCGCAGGCGGCGTTTCTCGGGGCGGCCAATTTTGCCGGCTATCTGGCCGGGGCGCTGGCGGCGCGGTGGCTGGCGCGGGTGCTGCCGCCCCGGCCGCTGCTGCGCGGCATGATGGTGCTGGCGACGCTCGCGTTCTTCGCGTGCTCGACGCCGGTGTGGGTGGTCTGGTTCTTCGTCTGGCGCTTCCTCGCGGGCGTTGCGGGCGGGGTCCTGATGGTGCTGGCCGCGCCCAGCATCCTGCCGTTCGTGCCCGTGCATCGGCGCGGCATCGCCATCGGTGCGATCTTCACCGGCGTCGGCCTCGGCATCGCCGCGTCCGGCACGCTGCTGCCGCTGCTGCTGCAATTCGGCGTCGGCGCGGTCTGGCTGGCGCTGGGCGCGCTCTCGGCGGCGCTGACCCTGCTGGCCTGGGGCGGATTTCCCCGCGCGGCGCCGCCGGTGCCGCCGGCCAGCGCGGGGAAGGGGCGAGCCAGCTTCGCCCTGCTCGCGGTGATCCTGGCCTACGGGCTGAACGCGGTGGCGCTGGTGCCGCACATGGTGTTCCTCGTCGACTACGTCGCGCGCGGGCTCGATCGCGGCATCGCGGCGGGGGCGGCGACCTGGGTCGCGTTCGGCATCGGCGCGCTGATCGGGCCCACGGCGGCGGGTGCCATCGCCGACCGGATCGGCTTCACGCTCGCGCTGCGCGGCGCCTTCGCGATGCAACTCGCCGCCGTCGCGCTGCTGCTCGCCTCCACCGCGCCGCCGGTGCTGCTGCTGTCGGCCGCCATCGCCGGGGCGTTCGCGCCGGGCGTCGCGGCGCTGATGCTCGGCCGCGTCAACACGCTGACGGTCCCGGGGTCGGACGCCGCGCGCGCCGGCTGGAGCTGGGCGACGACGGCGTGGGCGGTCGGCCAGACCGCCGGCGCCTACGGCTTCTCCTGGGTGTTCGCCCGCACCGGCGAGTACGCGTACCTGTTCGGCTCGGGCTGCGTGCTGCTCGCGCTGTCGCTGCTGGCCGACGCGGTCGCCGGCTACAGCAGCACCAGATCGTCGCGGTGAATGATCTCGTCCCGGCCGCGCCAGCCGAGGATGAATTCGATCTCGTCGCTGCGGTGGCCGATGATTTTCGCGGCGTCCGCGCTCCCGTAGGCGGTCAGTCCGCGCGCGAGCGTCGCGCCGTCCGGCCCCGCGACCTCCACCGCGTCGCCCCGATCGAACTTTCCTTCCAGCGCGCGCACGCCCGCCGGCAGCAACGATCGGCCCTGCGCCAGCGCGCGCACAGCGCCGGGGTCGACCGTGAGCCGGCCGAGCGGCGCGAGCGAGCCGGCAATCCAGCGTTTGCGGGCGGAACGCCCCTCCGGCGCAGGCAGGAACCAGGTGCAACGCGCGCCATCGGCAAGCGCGCGCAACGGGTGCGCGACGTGGCCGAGCGCGATCGCCATCGCGCAGCCGGCACCCGTCGCGATCCGCGCGGCGACCAGCTTCGTGCGCATCCCGCCGGAGGAATAGCCCGGCGGCGGCTCGCCCCCCATCGCCTCGATCTCCGCCGTCATCGCCTCGACCACCGGGATGTGCGCGGCGGCGGGGTCGCGCTTGGGGTCGGCGGTGTATAGGCCATCGATGTCGGACAGCAGCACGAGCTGATCCGCCTGCACCATCTCCGCCACCCGCGCGGCGAGGCGGTCGTTGTCGCCGTAGCGGATTTCGCTCGTCGCGACGCTGTCGTTCTCGTTGATGACGGGAATGCAGCCGAACCCGAGCAGCGTATCGAGCGTCGCGCGGGCGTTGAGGTAGCGGCGCCGGTCCTCGGTATCCTCCAGCGTCAGCAGCAGTTGCGCGGCGGTGAGATTGTGCGCCGAGAGCACCTCCGTCCATGCCTGCGCCAGCCGGATCTGCCCGACGGCGGCGGCGGCCTGTTTTTCCTCCAGCCGCAACCGCGCCTGCGTCAGCCCGAGCGTGCGGCGGGCCAGCGCGATGGCGCCGGAGGAAACCACGATCACGTCGACCCCGCGCGTCCGCAGGTCGGCGATGTCGGCAGCGACGCCGCTCAGCCATCCGTGGCGCGGCGCCGCGAGTTTCGGGTCAACGACGAGCGCGCTGCCGATCTTCACCACCAGCCGGCGGGCGGCGCCGAGCGTCGGCGCGGTCACGGCACGGCGACTTTCGCGCGCGCGCGGGCGGCATCGACGTTGGCCTGGATCGCGCGCAACACCTCCGGCACGCCGTCGCCGGAGACGCCCGACATCACGAAAACCTCGTGCCCGCAGGCTTTCGCCAGCGCGGCGCGGCGCGCCGACAATTCGCGGGGGGACATCGCATCGGACTTGTTCAGCGCCACGATCTCCGGCTTGTCCACCAACCCGCCGCCGTACGAAGAAAGTTCGGCGCGGACGGTGCGATAGGCGTCGGTGACGTTGCCGGCGGCGCCGTCGACCAGGTGCAGCAGCACCGCGCAGCGCTCGACATGGCCGAGGAAGCGGGTGCCGAGCCCCGCCCCCTCGGCCGCGCCCTCGATCAGGCCCGGAATATCGGCGATGACGAATTCCTGCGTGTCGGACAGGCGGACGACGCCCAACTGCGGATGCAGCGTGGTGAACGGGTAGTCGGCGATTTTTGGTCGCGCGGCGGAGACAACGGACAAAAACGTCGATTTGCCGGCGTTCGGCAGTCCGACCAGCCCGGCGTCGGCGATCAGCTTCAGCCGCAGCCACACCCAGCGTTCCTCGCCCGGCCACCCTTTGTCGGCGCGGCGCGGGGCGCGGTTGGTCGAGGATTTGAAATGCGCGTTGCCGTGCCCGCCGTCGCCGCCGCGCAGCAGCACCACCCGCTTGCCGGCCGCGTCCAGGTCGGCGAGCAGCGTTTCCTGGTCGTCGTCGAAAATCTGCGTGCCGATCGGGACCTGGATCACCCGGTCCGGCGCGGCCGCCCCGGTCTTGTTGGCGCCGGCGCCGTTGCCGCCCTTGGGGGCACGGAAATGCTGCGTGTAGCGGAAGTCGATCAGCGTGTTGAGGTTATCGACCGCGACGAACTCGATATGCCCGCCGCGCCCGCCGTCGCCGCCGTCCGGGCCGCCGAACTCGATGAACCGCTCCCGCCGGAACGCGACCACGCCGTTACCCCCGTCGCCGGAGCGGCAATAGATCTTGGCTTGATCGAGGAATTTCATGGCGGATGGGCACTGACAAAAACGGGGGCCGGCGTAGCGCCGGCCCCCGTCGGTCAGGCGGGATCGGCGCGGGTGTTACTCGGCGGCGACCGGCAGCGGGAGGGGGGTGACGGAGACCTGCACCCGGTCCTCGGCGCGGCGCTCGAACGTCACGGTGCCGTCGATCAGGGCGAACAGCGTGTGGTCACGGCCGAGGCCGACATTGCGGCCCGGCTTCACCTTGGTGCCGCGCTGGCGGATGATGATGTTGCCGGCGACCACGGCCTGGCCGCCCGCCTTCTTCACGCCGAGCCGGCGGCCCTCGGTATCGCGCCCGTTGCGGGACGAGCCGCCTGCCTTCTTGTGAGCCATGTTGCTTCTCCTGCCTTACGCCGCGAGGATTTCGGCGACGCGCAGCACGGTGACGTGCTGGCGATGGCCGTTCTTGCGGCGGCTGTTCTGCCGGCGGCGCTTCTTGAAGATCACGATCTTCTCAAGCCGGTCCTGGGCGATCACGGTCGCAACCACCGAGGCGCCGGCGATCGTCGGCGCCCCCACCGTCAGGTTGCCCTCGCTGCCGAGCGCCAGCACGTCGGTGAAGGTGACGGAGGCGCCGGGCTCGGCCTCCAGCTTCTCGACCTTCAGCACGGCGTTCGGCGTCACGCGATACTGTTTTCCGCCGGTGCGGATCACTGCGAACATCTCATCGTATCCTATCGGCTCGGGCGAGCGCCCGAAGCACGGGCGCACGGGCGGCCAGGACACGCCCGGCCACCGGGAGTGCGCGTTATAGCGCGGAGCGCCCGCGAGTCAACGCACCCGGTTGCACATGCCTGCACCGCCGCGCCGCGCGCTCGTTCGGGCCGATAACATGTATTCACAAACTACGACTGCCCTCTCGCGTTCGACCACGCTCCGATGGAGAACGATTCCGCGCCGGATCAGCTGGGATCGGGCATCCAGGAGGGCAGGCGGCCATGGATGGAAGCGTGACGCTGGGGATGGACCGCGACATCGTCGGATCGGTCGGCAGCTTCGCGTCCAACGTCGTACTCGCAGGCGGCGGAGGCGCGACGGCCTCAAATCGCCGGGCAACGCAATGGCAGGACGAAATCTTTCGCGGATGCGTCTTATTTTGTAGACGCATCCAAATCGTCTCGGTATAAGTCTGCTCATGGTGATCAACACCAAGGCGGACACACCGATGACCTTCCTGCGCATCTCTCTCCTGGCTCTCTCGGTTGCCCTGGTGTCCTTCGCCGCCCCGGCCCGCGCCGCCACGCTGAGCTCCGCCATCAACGTCTCCGTCACCGTCGTCGACACCTGCACCGTGGCCGTCCAGTCCGCCGCCCACGTCAACAGCGCCTGCGATCGTGGCACCGCCGCCTCGGTCGCCGTCGCCCACACCACCCAGGCCGCCTTCGCCGGCACCGTCGCCTCCACCACCGACGCCGCCCTGACCGTCGTGACCGTCACCTACTGAGCCGCGTTTCACTCGGACGGTATCTGTAGGTATCTGTAGGGTGGGCTTCAGCCCACCTAACGTGCGCCGGAGGTGGGTTGAAGCCCACCCTACACCCACCCTACATCCATCCTATTGATTCAAAACGAACTCGTCATCGCCGGGCCCAGACCCGGCGATCCGTGGGACCGCACCAGGCGTCAGAAATTGCAAGGGACATGTTAATTGCACTTGACATCCACATGTCAGTGATCCTATCTTATCCCCGTGACCGACGCAGCCCCACCTGCTCCCCCAACCCCCAGCGCCGCCGCGCGGTTCTCCGGCGCGCTGTTCTACCTGCTCGGGTTCGTGACCCAGCAGATCTACCTCGGGCACGCGTCGATGC
>Ga0116226_10000563_pt1 | contig 31795 bp, 23 predicted proteins | sample S1TSphfallax_FD_89692 | JGI IMG/M metagenome (GOLD analysis project Ga0116226, IMG submission 89692) | Host-associated microbial communities from peat moss isolated from Minnesota, USA - S1T2_Fa - Sphagnum fallax MG | ecosystem: Host-associated > Plants > Peat moss > Unclassified | place: USA...
GCAACGCCAGCGGCTTGCCATAGCCGGTCAGTTCGAGATACCCCCGGCCGGCGAGCTTGCCGGCCTCGATTGCGCGCACCGCGCCCTCCCAATAGATGGCGCCGGTCGATAACCGGGTATCGTTTTCCTGGTCCGGCATGAGCGGCTCGAGCTGGTACTCGTGGGGGCCGGCCCGGACCCGCCATGTGATGGGGTAGACGACACCGGTTTGGGGCGATTCCCAGCGCCGCTCGGGCTCGAAACTCACGTCCTGCGGGTCGAGCACTTGGACGTTGCCGGCGGCGCTGCGCAGCGTCCCGCCCGCCCAGCGCGTGCCGCCGTCGGCGCCGCGAATGCGAAACGCCATCAGCGCCGCACCGTCATCCAGATTGATGCCGATCCAATCCCAGCCGACCGCCTTGGCATCGAGATACTCGCTCGACCACTCATGATCCAGCCAGGCTTCACCGGTGACGGGGGTGCTGGTCGCGCCGCGCGTGATTCGGCCCGTCACTTTGAGGTGTGGCAGACTGTAGTAGTAACTGGCGGATTGCACGGCCGGGCCCTTGCGGCTGACGCCGCCGGCGCCATTCAGCAGCAGGGGTTGCGTGGGCGTCATTGTCAGCCTCAAGCCGAAACCGTCGGCCGCCAATGTCGCCTGGTACACGCCGTGCTCGCGCTCGAGATCCCAGCCGCCGAGCCAGACGTGAGTATCCGCGGTCGCGGCGTCGGCGAGACCAAAACCGGCGCGTTCGATGTGCTGGTCCTGCCAGAGCCGGCCGCGCTTGGGGTCGCTGATTGCACAATGCGCGATGATGAGGGCGCGCGGCGCGAAGGCGCTGGGATTGCCGCTGTCGGTGGTGGGCTTGGCGCGAAAGAATGTGATCTGGAAGCCCAACGGCTCACCCGTGTCCGTGGCGAGCCAGCCGGTGACGTACCACCATTCGGTGCGAAACTCCGGATGACTGCCATAGTCCCGGGGGAACTCCAGTGGACGGCCCGCCGTCACCGGTGCAAAGCCGGCGGTCGGCGCGGCCGCACCCGCGGCCGCGCCCGCGCCAAGGCCGATGGCCGCCAGCACGCCGCCGCACAGCGCGAGCCCGGCCAAACCGCGACGCCCGCTCACCAGTCTTCCCGCACCGCGAGGACGGCCTCGCGGCTGGTTGCCCCGCGCCCGCTGGCGAGCGCGGTCAAGGCGGCCGCGACGATCAGAACCACGCTCAAAGTGGCCAACTGCCACACCGGAATCGCCAGATCGATGCTCCAGTTGAAGGACTGGCGGTTCACGACGTAGACCAACACCAGACTCAAGCCCACCCCGAGCGTGAGCCCATACAGCACGCCGGCGGTGCTCGTGAGCAGCCCCTCGCAGGCGACGATGCCGATCACCTGCCGGCGCAGCATGCCGATGTGTCGCAACATGCCGAACTCGGAGCGACGCGCGAGTGCCGTGGAACTCGCGGCGAAACTGATGCCGGTGAGGCCGATGATGACGGCGATGGCCTCGAGGGCATAGGTGATGGCAAACGCGCGATCGAAGATCTGAAGCGATTTCTCGCGCACGATCGTGCTCGTCATGATGTCGACGGCATCGCCGCGTTCGAACGTGCCGCGCAGAGCCGCCTCCACGGCGCTGGCCGATAGTCGGCCATTCAGCCAGACCGAGGCTTCGTTGGCCGTAGGGTCACCGGTGGCCGCGAGATAGGTGGGCCATGACATGACCACGGCGCCGAAAGCCCGGGCATAATCGCGCCACACGCCGGCCACCCGATAGTCCCGATAGTGACCCGCCAAGGGCAAGGTCAGCGTCGCTCCGAGCTTGAGCCCGTACAGATCCTGCATCGCCTCCGAGACCCACACCGATGGGCGCGGGTCCGCAGTGGCGGCGCTTTCGATCAGCGGCAATTCGTCGCGCGCCGCGCCGCCGTTGGCGCCGCGCGCGATCAACGTGATGGCGGGGCGAGCGGGATCGAGGACGATCGGGCGGGTGCGACGAAAGTCGATGCGGGCGATGCCGGGCAGCGCGGCGAGTTTCGCCTGCTCCGGGAGCCCCCAGAAAGCCGTGTCGTTGCCGAACGGTTCGCGCATTTGCAAATCCGCCGGCAACAGTTTTCCGAGCCAGTGTTCGAACGACACCCGGAAGGAATACACCATGATGGCCATCGCGACCATCAGGCTGAAGCTCACGATGATGGAGGCCAGCGACAGCGTCGAGAGCGCGACGTTCTCCCGTAATTGGGCGATCGAGGTGTCCCACACCACCCGGTTCACGCGCGGTGCGAGCCTCAAGAGCTTGACCGTGACGAAGGGCACCAGAAGGACGGCGCCGAACAGCAGCAGGCCGACCGAGGCGTAACCGAATACCGGCAGGCCATGGACCGCGGGCAGCCGAGCGAGCACTGCGCCCAAGACCAGCAGGGCGGTGCCGAGCAGCCAATTCCTGCCCGCCGACCGGGCGGGTGCGCTGTCCCCGCCTTTGAGTTCGCGCGCCGGGGGCTGACGGGCGGCGTTGCGCGCCGGCAGCCATGCGCCCGCACTAGCCACCGCGGTGCCCATCACGAAGAAACAAGCGAGCGCCACGCCATTGCCGCCGAGCGAGGCCACACTGGCATGCAGCTGACCATTACCGAGATCGCCGGTCAGCACGCGCAGCAGCGCGGTGGCGCACAGAAATCCGAGCACCAACCCCAGGGCGGAGCCGCCCATGCCGAGCGCCGCACCTTCACCGATCAAGGCCCATTGCAGTTCACCGCGCGTGACGCCGAGGGCCCGCAGCAACGCCAGCGAGCGGCGGCGCCGCAGCACCGACAGAGACTGGGTGGAGAAGACCAGGAAAGCGCCGGTGAACAAGGCCACGGAGGCCAGCATGTTGAGATTGACGCGGTAGGCGCGCGTCGCGGTCAGCGCTTGGTTGACCTCGATGGCGGGCGTTATGGCGAGCACGCCGGGCGGCAATCGCGCTTGCAGGACCTGAAGGAAGGCCTGCACCGACGTACCGGGCGTCAAACGCAGATCGATCCGGTTGATGCGGCCCAATCTTTCGAAGGTCCATTGGGCCGAGCCGATATCCATCAGCCCAAGCGCCTGCGGATAGGCGGCATCGGTCAAGATGCCGATCACGTCGAGTGCTTGGGGTGCGCCGCCGACGGTGACCTCGATCCGGTCGCCGCGCCGGACCTTCAATTGTCGCGCCGCGCTGGCACTCAAGAAGATCGCCCGCGGTTGGAACAGATCGAACAGACGGCCGCCGATGTCGGCAAGCAACGCCGGGGACAGCTGTGCCGCCCGCAGCGGATCCAAGCCCAAGATTTTGAGCGGCTCGCGCCGCCCTGGCAGCGCCGCTTCGAGTTCGAGCACGGGACTCGCCACGGCCACGCCGGCGGTGCGTACCAGGTCGGGGTACCAGTGTTCATCGAAGCCCGCAGTCCCGCGCACGATGATGTCCGCTTCACCCACCAGCCGTTTCGACGCGAGACCAAATTCATTGAGTGCCGTGGTATTGACCAGATAGACCGCCACGCCGAGCGCCACACCCAAGGCGAGCGCGAGCATCGTCACCGCGAGACGACCCGGCTGTTCGCGCAGCTGCGCAAGCAGCAAGACGCGCCAGATCCGCAGGTTCATGCGCGCGGCGCGTTCATGCCGCGTGCAGGCCGTCGGCATCGAGGACGAGGATCCGATCCGCGGTTTCGGCGGCGGCGCGCGAGTGAGTGATGAGCAGGCCCGCCGCCGAGTTCGCCTTCAGTTGGGCGCGCAACAGCTCGAGAATCTGAGCGGCGCTGCGCGGATCCAAGTTGCCGGTGGGCTCGTCGGCGAGCAGCAGCCGGGGTCGGTGGATCAGCGCGCGCGCGATCGCGATGCGTTGCACTTCGCCGCCCGATAATTCGCGCGCATAGCGTCGCGACAGCGCGCCGATGCCGACCGCCTCCAGCATGGCGGCGGTACGCCGGCCACGTTCGGCGCCGGGCACGTCGAGCAGCTCGAGCGGCAACGCCACATTCTGTTCGACGGTCAGATACGGCAATACGTGAAAGGCCTGGAACACGAAACCCACCGCGCGGCGCCGCAGCAGCGTCGTCGCATCGTCATCGAGCCTCGCGAGGTCGACGCCCTCCAGCAGCACCCTGCCGGAGTCCGCGCTATCGAGCCCCGCCAGCAGATTGAGCAGGGTGGACTTGCCGACACCGGACTCGCCCATGATGGCCAGGTACTCACCCTGGCGCAGCTCGAGATTCAGCCGCTCGAATACCGGGGGCCGATCCGCACGGTAGCGCTTGACCAGGTTTTCGAGCCGTAGGACGGCGGTGTCGGGCACCTTGGCAGTGTCGGGCACCTTAAGCGTGACGGATCACGCGGCGTCCACCCCGATCATGGCCTTGACCTCGAGGAAATCGCGCAGACCGAATTCGCCATATTCGCGCCCGTTGCCCGACATCTTGAAGCCGCCAAAGGGGGTTTGCATATCCCCCGACGCACCGTTCAACGCCACCTGGCCGGCGCGGATCTGATTACCCACGCGGCGGGCGCGCAGCTTGTCCTCGGACCACACGTACGCGGCCAAGCCGTAGGGCGTGTCGTTGGCGATCTGCACCGCCTCTTCCTCGGTCTCGTAAGGCAGGATGCACAGCACCGGTCCGAAGATCTCCTCGCGCGCGATGATCATGTCGTTGCGCACGTTGGAGAAGATCGTGGGTTTGACGAAGTAGCCCTTCTCCAGACCCTCCGGCCGACCGGGGCCGCCGATGAGGAGTTCTGCGCCTTCGGCGATTCCCTTGTCGATGTAGCTCTCGACGCGCTCGAACTGGAGCTTGGAGACGACCGGGCCGACCAGCGTCGTGTCCGATTGAGGGTCACCCACCCGCACCGTCTCGGCGACCCGCTTGGCGATCGCCTCGACCTGCGCGAGCTTCGAGGCCGGCACCAGCATGCGCGTCGGTGCATTGCACGACTGGCCGGAATTCTGGAACACATGCAACACGCTCTGTTTGACGGCACGTTCGAAATCCGCATCGTCGAGCAGAACGTTCGGCGACTTGCCACCGAGTTCCTGATGCACGCGCTTGACCGATGCCGCGGCGCTGCGCGCCACCTCGGTGCCGGCGCGAGTCGAGCCCGTGAAGGACACCATGTCGATGTCGCGGTGCGAGGCGAGCGGCGCGCCCACGTTGGGGCCGTCGCCGTTCACCAGGTTGAACACGCCCTTCGGGACGCCGGCCTCGTGCATGACCTTCGCCCAGAGGATGGCGCTGAACGGCGAGTACTCGGACGGCTTCAACACCATCGTGCACCCCGCGGCGAGCGCCGGCACGACTTTCGCGGCCACCTGGTTCATCGGCCAATTCCACGGCGTGATGAGCGCGCACACACCGACCGGCTCTTGTACCAGGCGGACGTTGCCGCGCCGTTCCTCGAATTGGAACGTCTTCAACACCTCGATCATCGCGCTGATGTGGCCGACCCCGATGCGGGTCTGCGAGCCTCGGGCGAGCGTGATCGGTGCGCCCATCTCGGTCGAGATCGCCGCGGCGATCTCATCGTAGTGCGCCTTGTACGCGGTTAGCACCCGCTCCATGAGCGCCAGCCGTTCGGCCGGCGTGGTGCGCGAATGGCTGTCGAAGGCGCGTCGGGCGGCGGCCACCGCCCGTTCCACGTCGGCCGGGCCACCCATCGAGATGACGCCGGCGGCGCTCTCGGTGGCGGGATTGATGACCTCGAAGGCTCGCGCCGCCGCCGGATCGACCCAGGCGCCGTCGATGTAGAACTGCCGATTGTCGTAGAACATGAGGTCTCACCACGCTTGAAGGAAGGGCAAAGACGCTAGTCTACTCGTTGCCGGCACCTCGTGGGAACGCCGTCCCGGGCGGCGCTTCGACCGATGCCTCGGCAGGCACGATGGGCAGGGTGATCTTGAAGCGCGTTTCGACGCCCGGGAGGCTGGCGAGCGCGATCTTGCCGCCGGCGGCGTGGATGTACCGTCGCACCACCGACAGGCCGAGGCCATGGCGATTGTTGCCGGTCTTGGGTAGCGTCGTGTAGCGCGACCGGAAGATCAGCTTGATGGCCTCACGATCGCGCAAGCGCGCGGCCGCCTCGGCGCTCAGGATGCCCTGCACCACGGCATGCGCGCGCGCCTCGTCCGGCGCCAACCCGCGGCCATCGTCCTCGAACAATAGCTCGTAGCGGTCGGCATGCGCGCGGAACTCGAGCCTGAGCCTGCCGCGTGGCGGCTTGCCCGCCGCCTGACGTGTGGCTGGCAACTCGATGCCGTGCATGACGGCGTTGCGGATGAACTGGATCGCGACATTCTTGATCGTGGATTGGTACGTGGACGGCACCCATTGCAGACCGCTGCTGTCGAGCACGACCTCTTTGGCGTGCTCCTGGGCCACGTGCACGGTGAGCGAGTGCAAGGCGCCATCGAGGCCGCCGGCCGTCCGGGGCGCCGAGTCTTGCGGCTCGTTGATCGGCTCGTCGATCGGTTCGGCGGCCGCGGCCAGCGTTTTGATGAGCACGAAACTGCCGGACAACCGGTCGAGCTTGACGGCGAGCGGCAAGAAGTCGTTGCCACTCATCTCGCGCCGCTTGCGCAGATCCTGCAGCGCGTCCTCGAAGCTGCGCGCGGCCGTCTCGAGCGCGCTCAAGGAAAAAACCGCCGCCTCGCGCCGCACCTGGTCTACTTCGTCCACAATCTGGGCGATTTTTTGGCGGAATGCGGCATCTTCGCGCGAAGGTTTTTTGATGACCGTGGCGATGGTCTTCATCGATGCCTCGGTCTTCAACAGGAAGCCGTTGAAGCGCGCCGCGCCCATCGTGAGGATGCCGCGCAGAACCTCTCCCTGCGCTTGGGTGGTCAGTCGCAGATCGTCGAGTTCCCGCGCGGTTTGCACCTGGGTGGTGACGTCGGTGATGCTCACCAGCCAGCTCCTCGAGGCGCCGCTCGAGAGCGCCTCGAATTCGAACGCATAGTGCGCGGCTTCGAAGGATCCATCCGGCATGGGCAGGCGCATCTCGACGTCGGTGAGCGGTTTAGCGGCGGGAGGGTCCTTCATGAGGTCGCTCAACATGGCGCGAAATTGCGTCAGCGCCTTGACGGTCACCAGCGGCGCCAGCAGCTTCTCGATCGTCAGATTGCTGAAGTCATCGCGCCGAAACAGTGTGGTCAGTGAGGCCGAGAAGGGTGGCAGCAGCGTGCCCTTGGCGTCGATCAAGAAGCAGCCCGGCCCGCTGCGCTTCAACAGGACCTCCAACAGCCGGTTGGCGTCGGCGAGCGCATCCTCTTTCTCCTGCTCGTGACGTTTGCGGCTGATGAACATGCGGGAGGAGGCGCGTTAGGCGACCGCGGAGATCATGGGACCCAAGTCGGCGAGCAGCTCCTCCGCCGATGCATAGCGCTCGGACAACTCCTTGGCCATCAGCCGATCGAGCAGGGCCTGTTGCAAGGCCACATGGGGCGGCAGGCGCGGCACCGGCGAATCCGCGTGCTGGGCCATGACCTCCATGGCGCTGCGGCCGGAATAGGGGCGGTGCCCGGTCAGCATCTCGTAGAACATCACGCCCAGGCTGTAGAGGTCGGTGCGGGCATCGGCGCGAAATCCGCGCGCCTGTTCGGGGCTGATGTAGTAGGGCGAGCCGAGCACCTGACCGGCGCTGGTGGTGCCGTTGACGTCGTCCGAGCGCCGGGCGAGGCCGAAATCGATGAGCACGGGTGAATTGTCCTCGCGTAGCATCACGTTCGCCGGCTTCAGGTCGCGGTGCAGGATGCCAAACACGTGAATGACGCGCAGCGCCTCGGCTATGCCGCGTAGGTAGAAAAGACTCTCATCGATGCTGAGCGGATTCCTCAAGCGGTCGCGCAGATCCCCGCAGGGGATGTATTCGATGGCCAGGAATTGGTGCTGCGGCAGCACGCCGAAATCATGGATTTCGGCGATCGCCCGGTGCGCGATGCTCGAGATGATTTCGTATTCGCGCTGAAAACGTTCGGCATCGTCGAGTTCGCGCTGCGAGCTGCCGCGGTTCATGACCTTGAGCACGACGTTGCGCCGCAGCCGTTCGCTGCGGGCGAGAAACACCGAGGAGAAGTTGCTGGTCGAGATTTCCTTGACGATGCTGTAGCCCGGCACTTGGACCGTCGTGGGCGCCGCGGCGGCCTTGCGTACGGCGGACGTGGCCTCGCTGGTGCGGCGCCGGTGGCCGTGCGCCTCGGCGACCCCCTTGAGCAGCGCATCGCGGGTGATTTCCGCGAGCGGCAAGTAATCCCGGGCGCCGCCTTTCAGCGCGCGCACCGCGGCCGACTCCGAGCCGTTGACGGCGAGCACGATGGTGTAATGATCGGGATTGTTGTTGCGCAGCTGTTCGAGCACGCGGAGCCCTGAAAGCGCCGTGCCTTCGCTCGAAAAATCGATCTGCAGGATCGTCGCGTCCACCTTATGATCCTGGAAGAAGGTCGACGGCAGGCTCGAGTCTGGCGCGAGGGCCGTGGTCACCTGGGCGCCCGGCCAATGGCTGGTCACATGATGGGTGATCCATTGCTGGCGTTTGTCATCGCTGCCCAACACCAACAGTACCGGATCCGAGGCGACACCCATCGCTCATACCTTAATCCGTTCCGGGGGCCGCGCGCCCGTCGGGATTTCACATTTTGCCGCATGAGTAGCGTAAAATTACTTGACGCGCGGCCTGGAAATTTGGATCCAATGCCCCACCATGCCTGTCTGACCTACGCAGTCAAATTGTTTTCAGAGGATTGAGTCTTATGGGAAGCATGAGAACCTGGTCGCTTGCGGCGGTCGCGGGCGTCTTCATCGTCGTGGTCGCCCATCAGCGCTCCGCCGCCGACGCCGGCACGCCGGCCGCATCGGCTCCGCCGCCGGTCATCGCCGTTCCCACCTCGCCTGCGCCAGCCGCCGCCCGGGTGACGGGCTTACCGGACTTCTCCGGCCTGGTGGCCGAGACCGGACCGGCGGTGGTCAACATCAGCGTCACCGAAAAGCCGCAGAAGTCCCCGATGGGCGGCGGTGATCCGGGGGAGGGCGGCGATGATCCTCTGTCGCAGTTCTTCCACCGGTTCCAGATGCCGAGCCCCGACCATGCGCCCCCCAGCCATGGTATTGGTTCGGGATTCATCGTCAGTTCCGACGGCTACGTGCTCACCAACGCCCATGTCGTCGCCGACGCGTCGGAAGTCACGGTCAAGCTCACCGATCGGCGCGAATTCGCGGCCAAGGTGATCGGTGTCGACAAGCGCAGCGACGTGGCCCTGATCAAAATTGCGGCGACCGGCCTGCCGTACGTGCATTTCGGCGATCCGTCGCAGGTGCGACCGGGACAATGGGCCATCGCCATCGGATCGCCGTTCGGATTCGAGAACAGCGTGACCGCCGGTATCGTCAGTGCGACCGGTCGCACGCTGCCGGATGAGAGCGGCGCCTATGTGCCATTCATCCAGACCGATGCCGCCGTCAATCCCGGTAACTCCGGCGGACCGTTGTTCAACCTCGATGGCCAGGTCATCGGCATCAATTCACAGATTTACAGCCGCACCGGCGGTTACATGGGCATGTCCTTTGCGATTCCCATCGACGTGGCGTTGAGCGTCAAAGACCAGCTCTTGAAGAACGGCAAGGTGAACCGCAGCCGCATCGGCGTGGCCGTCCAAGATCTGGGGCAGCCATTGGCTCAATCCTTCGGCTTGAGCCGGCCTCATGGCGCGCTCATCAGCGCGGTCGAGCCGCAAAGCCCCGGCGAACGTGCGGGCCTCAAGCCCGGCGACATCATCATGAGCGTGAACGGCCGCAACATCGATCATTCCTGGGATCTGCCCGCGGTGATCGCCCAGTTGCCGCCGGGCACGGAGGCCAAGCTCGGGATCTGGCACGACCGGAAGGAAACCGAAGTCACCGTCAAGACCGTGCTGCTCGAGGACACTCCGCCGGCGGCGGCCAAGAAGGTGTCGAGCGAAGACGGCGGCGGCAAGCTCGGCATCAATGTGCGACCGCTGAAGCCCGACGAACAGCAGGAGCTGCATACGCGCGGCAAGCTGGTGGTCGAGGACGTCTCGGGACCCGCGCTGGCGGCGGGTCTGCAAGCCGGTGACGTGGTGCTCGGCGTCAATGGAGCCGGTGTGTCGACGGTGGCCGACTTGAAGCGCGAAGTCGAACGTGCCGGCCACAGTGTTGCGCTGCTGATCCAACGGGAAGATGCGCAGATCTACATCCCCATCGATCTGGGATGAACTCCGCCGCGCCGCTCTTCGCCCCGACTGATGCAAAGCACGCCGGCCTCGAGCCGGCGGCTTTTTTGCCGACCACCCGCGCCGAGATGCAAGCACTCGGCTGGGATCGATGCGACATCATCATCGTCACCGGGGATGCCTACGTGGATCATCCGAGCTTTGGCATGGCCATCGTCGGGCGCGTCCTCGAGGCCCAGGGTTTCAGGGTGGGCATCATTGCCCAGCCCGATTGGCGCTCGACCAGCGACTTCGAAGCACTGGGCGAGCCCCGCCTGTTCTTCGGCGTCACCGGCGGCAACATGGACTCGATGGTCAACCGCTACACCGCCGATCGCCGGGTGCGCAGCGACGATGCCTATACGCCGGGCGGCGTGGGCGGCAAGCGCCCGGATCGCTGTGTGATCGTCTACTCGCAGCGGGTGCGTGAGGCGTACAAGCACGTGCCCATCGTGCTGGGCGGCATCGAAGCGAGTCTGAGGCGCATCGCGCACTACGATTACTGGTCGGAAAGCGTGCGTCGCTCGGTGCTCGTGGATGCTAAGGCCGATCTGCTGGTGTTTGGCAATGCGGAGCGGCAGATCGGTGCCATCGCCAAGCGCCTGCACGACGGCGCGAAGATCGCCGAGATCGACGACCTGCGCGGCACGGCCTTCGTGCGCCGGGCGGTGCCGGCCGATTGGATCGAAATCGACTCGACCGAACTCGATACGCCCGGGCCGCTCGCGCCGCCCGTCAATCCCTATGAGGTGATCGAACCCGTGGCGGGCGCGGCGCATGCCGCGGCCCCGGCCGCACCCGCCGCCCACGTGGTCAAGTTCTTTCGCAAGGTACCGAACGCGCAGCGCGAACGCAGCGTGATCCGCTTGCCGGCATTCGACCAGGTGAGCCGCGATGCGGTGCTGTATGCGCATGCGTCGCGCATCCTGCATCTGGAGTCGAACCCCGGCAACGCGCGGGCGCTGGTGCAGCGGCATGGCAACCTCGATGTGTGGCTGAACCCGCCGCCGATTCCGCTCGCCACGGCGGATATGGATGCGGTGTACGAGCTGCCGTATGCGCGTTCGCCCCACCCGCGCTATGGGACCGCGAAAATCCCTGCCTTCGACATGATTCGTTTCTCGGTCTCGATCCAGCGCGGCTGTTTCGGCGGTTGCACCTTCTGCTCGATCACCGAGCACGAGGGACGGATCATCCAGAGTCGTTCCGAGGATTCGGTGATCCGGGAAATCGAAACCATTCGCGACACCGTGAAGGGCTTCACCGGCGTGATCTCTGATCTCGGGGGTCCCACCGCCAACATGTACCGGCTGCACTGCAAGAGCGCGAAGATCGAGTCGGCGTGCCGTCGGCCGTCGTGCGTGTTTCCCGGTGTGTGCCCCAATCTCAACACCGATCATGCACCGCTCATCAAGCTGTATCGCCGTGCCCGCGCGTTGCCGGGCGTGAAGAAGGTGCTGATCGCGTCGGGAGTGCGCTACGACCTCGCGATCGAATCTCCGGAGTACGTGAAGGAGCTGGCCACCCATCACACCGGCGGCTACCTCAAGATTGCGCCCGAGGCGCTCGCCGAGGGTCCGCTCTCCAAGATGATGAAGCCCGGCGTCGGTACTTATTACAAATTCAAGGAGCTGTTCGACAAGTACTCGCGCGAGGCGGGCAAGGAACAGTACCTGATTCCGTATTTCATCGCGGCGCATCCGGGCACACGCGATCAGGACATGCTCGAGCTCGCGATGTGGTTGAAGAGGAATGGCTTCCGGGCGGATCAGGTCCAGGCCTTCTTGCCCTCGCCGATGGCCACGGCGACGGCCATGTACCACTCAGGCAAGAATCCGTTGAAGCGGATCAGCCGCACCAGCGAGGAGGTCGTGATCCCGAAGGGCGTCAAGGTGCGCCGGTTGCATAAGGCTTTCCTACGCTACCACGATCCGGAAAACTGGCCGCTGCTGCGCGAAGCGCTGAAGCGGATGGGGCGCGCCGATCTGATCGGCAATGGCAAGCATCATTTGATCCCCGCGTATCAACCGGTGGCCGGAGCGCGTCCCCTCGGGGCTCGTCCGCTTGGCGCTCACGGCGGTGGCGCTCACGGCGGTGGCGCTCGCACCCTGCCAGTGCGCACCCAACATACCGGTCTACCCCGGACGCCCCGGGCACCGGCGGTCAAGCGGCGCGCCCGCTAGGACGCTTCCCCTTGCTGGCACCCGGCCATACGATTACAGTTCGGGCCTCAAAACTTTAAGGTCAGCTGCCAAGCGGGTCACCCTCGAACTTCGGGGGTGGCCTGGCCGCCGTGACGCGCGAACTCTAGTATGGATAAATGGATCGTTCATAAATTCGGCGGGTCGAGCGTGGCCGACGCCGGATGCTTCCGGCGCGTGGCCGAGATCATCGAGGCGTCTGACCGACCCCGCGAGGCGGTGGTGTTATCCGCCTGTAAGGGCGTCACCGACGCATTGCTGGCGCTGGTGCTGCTCGCCGAGCGTCCCGACGGCGATTTCATGAGTGCCATCGAGGCGCTGAAGGCCCGTCATGTGAGCCTCGCCGCGGAACTGGTGTCACCGGCCGCCGCCGCCATCTATGGCGCTCGATTGGACCAGGATTGCCGCGATATCGCCGGCATGCTCCAGGCCGTGCGATTGATTCGTTCGGCGCCCTTGAGCATGCGCGACGTGATCTCGGGCTATGGCGAGATCTGGTCGACACGCTTGTTTGCACCCTATTTGAGCGAACGCGGCCGGCTGGCCGGCGCCGTGCAATGGATCGATGCGCGGGACGTCGTCATCGTAGAATGGGGACCGTTGGGTCCGGCGGTGCAATGGAGCACCAGCGAAGCGAATCTCGAGGCCCTGGTGCCGGCGGGCTTCACGGGTCGGCTCGTCATCACCGGCTTCATTGCCACCAAGACCAATGGCACCCAGACCACGCTGGGTCGCAATGGCAGCGATTTTTCGGGATCCATTTTCGGTGCGTTGTTGCATGCGCAAGAGATCGTGATCTGGACCGACGTCGACGGTGTGCTGTCGGCCGACCCACGACTCGTGCCGAATGCCCAGGTCATCGATCAGCTCTCCTACAGCGAGGCCATGGAGCTCGCGTATTTCGGCGCCAAGGTCATTCATCCCCAGACCATGGAGCCGGCGGTGGCACGGGATATTCCGATCTATATCCGCAACACCTTCGCGCCCCAGAAGGACGGAACGCTCATTTGTGCCGCGCCGGTGTCGGCGCTCAAAGTCAAGGGCATCACCAGCATCGATCCGGTGGCGCTGGTCAATCTCGAGGGCGCGGGGATGATCGGGGTCCCGGGCACGGCGCACCGGCTGTTCGGGGCGTTGCGCGATGCGGGTATTTCGGTGATTTTGATCTCCCAGGGCAGTTCCGAGCACTCGATTTGCTTCGCGATTCCCGAGGCGCAGGCCGGCCGCGCCGAGGCGGCGGTGCGCCGCGCCTTCGACGCGGAGCTGCGCGATGGCCAGATTCAGCGGGTCGACGTCGGCCTCGGCCAGAGCATTCTGGCGGTGGTCGGCGATGGGATGGCCGGCGCCCACGGCGTTGCCGCCAAGGTGTTCAATTCCCTGGGTGACGCGGCGATCAGCGTGCGCGCGATTGCGCAGGGTGCCTCGGAGCGCAATATTTCCGTGGTGGTCGACGGCAAGGGCGCGGCGAAGGCGCTGCGTGCCGTGCATGCCGCGTTTTATCTGTCGCCGAACACGCTGTCGATCGGCTTGATCGGGCCGGGGACGGTGGGACGGGTGTTCCTGGCGCAGCTCGCCACCCAGGTCGAGCGGCTGCGCGCCCTGAATCTCGATCTGCGGATCCGTGGCATCGCGGGCTCAAAACGCATGCTGCTATCGGAGGACTCGATCGACCTCGAGCGCTGGCCCGAATTGATGGAGCGCCACGGTGAACCGCTCGACCTCGAAAAATTCGCCAATCACTGCCAGGCCGACTACATCCCGCACACCGTGCTGATCGATTGCACCGCGAGCAACGACGTCGCGAACCGCTATCAGACCTGGCTCACGCGCGGCATCCATGTCGTGACCCCGAACAAGAAAGCCAACAGCGGGCCGATGCCCTACTACAAGGCACTTCAGGAGGCGGGCCGCGCGACGGGTTCGCACTATCTGTACGAGGCCACCGTGGGGGCGGGACTGCCCGTGATACAAACGCTGCGCGACCTGCGTGAAACCGGCGATGACATCACGCGGATCGAGGGCATTTTCTCCGGCACGCTGGCGTATCTCTTCAATGTATTCGACGGCAGCGAGGCATTTTCCGCGATCGTCCGGGCGGCCAAGCTCAAAGGGTATACTGAGCCGGATCCGCGCGACGATCTGTCCGGCATGGACGTTGCGCGCAAGCTCATCATCCTGGGGCGCGAAATGGGACTGACGCTGGAAATGTCCGATGTCGTCGTGACCGGTTTGGTGCCTCCGGCGCTGGCCGGGGTCAGCATCGATGAGTTCATGGAGCGTCTCGCGGAATTCGATGCCGACATGTCGGCGATGCTGAAGGACGCGGCCCGCAGCCACCAGGTATTGCGTTATGTCGGCCGTATCGAGGCGGATGGCAAGGCCACCGTGGGCCTGACTCGCTTGGATGCGCGGCACGCCTTTGCGAACATCGCACTGACCGACAATGTGGTGCGTTTCGCCACGCGGCGGTACTGTAATAACCCGCTCATCGTGCAAGGACCCGGCGCGGGGCCGGAGGTGACGGCAGGTGGCGTCTTTGCGGACTTGCTGAGATTGTCCGCCTATTTGGGCGCGCATCTCTAACATCACTACTTGCGAGGATTGCCGTGCTGACCGACGTTACCGCTTTTGCCCCTGCCACCGTCGCCAACGTGGGCATTGGTTTCGATATCCTGGGTCATACGGTGGAGGCCGTCGGCGATCGCGTGAGGCTGCGCCGCATCGATGAGCCGGTTGTGCGGATCCGGTCGGTCACCGGCATCGCCGGCGATTTGCCGGTCGAGGCCGCCAACAACACCGCGGGGCGCGCCGTGCAGGCCATGCACGCGGCGCTCGAGTTGAAGCATGGCTTCGAACTCGACATCGAGAAGGGCGTCCCATTGGCGTCGGGCCTCGGTGGCTCGGCGGCATCCGCGGTGGCCGCGGTGGTGGCCGCGAACGCGCTGCTGGAGGAACCGATTCCGCGCCTCAAGCTGCTCAAATTTGCGATGGAGGGAGAGATCGTCGCGAGTGGCTCGGCGCATATCGACAACATCGCGCCGTGCCTGTTCGGCGGGCTCGTGCTGACGGTGGGCATCGATCATCCGCGAGTGAAACAGATTCCGGTCCCGGCGGCGCTGCGTTGTGTGCTGGTGCACCCGCATATGTTCCTGGGCACGCGCGAGGCACGGGCGATCTTGAAATCCGAAATCAGCCGCTCCGATTTCATCTGGCAGAGCGCGAATCTGGCCGGTTTCATCAGCGGCTGCTATTCGAACGATCTCGACATGATCCGCGATTCGTTCAATGACGTCATCATCGAGCCGCAGCGTCATTCGCTGATTCCGGGTTTCAAGGACGTCCAGCGCGGTGCCATGTCCGCCGGCGCGCTCGGTTGCTCGATTTCGGGCGCCGGGCCGACGATTTTCGCGTGGGCCGAGATTCAGGAAGCTGAGGCCGTACGCGGCGCCATGGTGGCGGCGTTCGCGCGGCACGGGCTCGAATCGGATTGTTGGATCTCCTCGTTGGAGAATTACGGCGCGCGCGTGGTGAAGGCCTGATGTCGGCACTGCGGTATGCGAGTTCGCGCGGCGGCGCGCCGGCGATTGCCCTCGCGGATGCGATCCGGCAGGGGTTGGCACCGGATGGGGGTCTGTACCTTCCAGAGCGCCTGCCGCATGTCGACCTGGCGGCATTCGCCGGCGTGTCGCGGCTCGCCGAGGTGGCGCGGCGGAGTCTCGACGGATTCTTCGAAGGCGATCGACTGCACACGCGGCTCGGCAAGATCGCGGATGCGGCGTTCAACTTCGCGGCGCCGACCACGGTGGTCGACGGCGCGACCGACCGCTTGTTCGCACTCGAGCTCTACCATGGCCCCACCGCGGCGTTCAAGGATTTCGGCGCGCGCTTCCTGGCCGAGAGCCTGCAATGCTTGCAGGGTGAGACTACCCAGCCGCTGACGATTCTGGTCGCGACCTCGGGCGATACCGGTGGGGCGGTCGCGGCGGCCTTTCATCGGCGTCCCTGGGTACGCATCGTGATCCTGTACCCGAAGGGGCTCGTGAGTCCACGGCAGGAGCGACAGCTCACCTGTTGGGGGGATAATGTCATCTCGCTCAGGATCGACGGCACTTTCGATGACTGCCAACGGCTGGTCAAGGAAGCGTTCGTCGACGACACGTTGCGCACCCGTCACCGCTTCAGCAGCGCCAACAGCATCAACATCGGACGGCTGTTGCCGCAAATGGTGTACTACGCGGCCTCGAGCCTGGAGGTGGAACGGCGCACCGGGGGAAGGCCCTGCTATATCATTCCAGCCGGCAATCTGGGCAATGCCTTCGCCGCCGTCTGGGCGCGGGAACTCGGCTTTCCGATCGGCCGAATCATTCTCGCCCACAATGCCAATCGCACCGTGCCCGATTATCTCGGCACCGGATTGTGGCAGCCGCGTGCCAGCATACCGACGCTCGCCTCGGCGATGGACGTGGGCAACCCGAGCAACATGGAACGCGTTCGCGCGCTCTATCCGTCGGTGGAATCGATGCGCGCGCAACTCTCGGCCGAGAGCATCGACGACGCCACGATCAAGACGCGGATCCAAAAAGATTTTGCACAGTATGCGCGGGAGTGGTGTCCGCACACGGCCACCGCCGCCGAAGTCTACGCCCGTCTCGACGCGGCGGAACGTCGCGACCATCCCTGGGTGTTGGTGGCGACCGCGCATCCGGCGAAGTTCAACGATGTGGTCGAGCCGCTCATCAACAAGAGCGTCGAGGTGCCTGCGAGTCTCGACAGCTTGCTGCGGCTGCCGCAGAATTATGTCGATCTGCCGCCCACCTTGCACTCCGTGGCCGCCGCGCTCGAATGAACGATTTGCGGATCGAATCCCAGTGGTTGGTCACGGGCGCGGCGCTGATCGTGCTCGGGTCGGGCAGCTACATGGCCTATGGCGCGTATCGGCGCCACACGCGCCGCAAGGGATTGTTGGCGCGTCTCGAGCGCATCGGCTACCAGGCCGCGCATCAGGTCTTGGTGCCGGACGGCATGGGGGGATTCATTCACATCGATCACCTGTTGCTCACGCCGCGTGGCGTGCTCGTGCTCGATACGCGTCGCGTCGCGGGACTGATTTTCGGTGGCGATCAAATGAGCGATTGGACGGTCATGGGCCGACGGCGGTTCACCTTCGATAATCCGCAGCCCGCACTCTACGACCGCGTCGCGGCGGTCAAGGCCATCGTCGGCGATGTGCCGGTGGAGGGGCGACTCCTGTTCTCCAATCACGGCAAGTTCACCAAGGGGCGGCCGAAATACGTGATGATGCTGGACGGCATCGAGGTGGAGTTTCCAGCCGTCGACCGCACCCAGACTACCTTTCCCGAATACGCCGCCTATATGGAAGGCTGGAAGCGCCTGGTCGCGGAACTGCGGCCGAGCCCGCACCTGTTCACGAATCTATAGCGCCGCGGGAGTTGGCGAGTGCGAAGAAGCGCTCGGCGTTGCGGGTCGTTCCGACCGCGAGCGACTCCACCGATTCGCCGCGCAGGGCGGCCACCCGCTGCGCAACGTGCACCAGGTGGCAGGGCTCGTTGCGGCGATTTTTCGGGAAAGGTTTGAGGTCGCGCGGCAACAGATACGGTGCATCGGTCTCGAGCATGAGGCGATCGCCCGGAATCCGCGGCACGGCGCGCCGCAGTGCTGCGCCGCGCCGCTCGTCGCACACCCAGCCCGTGACGCCCACCGACAGACCGAGTTCCAGATAGTCGTCGAGTTGCGACTCATCACCGGTGAAGCAATGCGCCACGGCGCCGCAGAGCCTGCCGCGAAACTCTGACAGTATCGACAGGAAATCCGCATGCGCATCGCGCTGGTGCAGGAACACCGGTTTCGCCACCGCGACGGCGAGTTCCAATTGTGCGACGAACGCCTCGCGCTGCACGGCAGGCGGCGAGAAATTTCGGAAATAATCCAAACCGCATTCCCCCACCGCGACCACCTGCGGTTGCCCGAGCAGAGTGAGCCAGGCCTCGCGTGAAGTGGCGGCGAAGCTCACCGCATGATGCGGGTGCACGCCGGCGGTGCTCCACAAGCGATTCGGATCGGCCGCCGCGAGCGTCGCCGCCGCGTGCGAACTTGCGAGGTCGGCACCCGTGACGATCTGCCGGCGGATGCCGGCCTGTGTGGCGCGGGCGATCACGAGTGCTCGATCCGCGGCAAAACTCTCGTGGGTCAGATTCGATCCGATGTCGATCAAGTCCAGGGTCAAGGTCGTGCAACCTCGCTGCTGCCTTTAAGGGCCGGAACGCTATTCTTTACCATTATGTCCCGCGTTGGCTCACGAAAATGCTGTCACCTGGTATCATGGATGTGGATGAACGCACAAAGCATGCAGCTCTCGTTGTTCGAGACTCGTAGCTCCAACGATCCGTTCGCTGTGAGGGTGAGTGCGCGTGCGCGCCGTCTGACGGCGCGCGTGCATGTGGGCGGCCGGGTCGAAATCGTCGTGCCGGTCGGCGTCAGTGCGAAAGCGGTGCGTGACTTCGTGCAGCGGTTCACGCCCTGGATCGATCGAAAAGTCGCCGCCATGCAATGTCACGCCGAGCCCGCCGTGCTCGTGCCGGAGAGCGTGCAATTCGCTTTCACGCAGGAACGTTTCCGGGTGGTATGGCAGCCTTCTCCGCGTCGCCGCATCGTCGAGGAGGGCGATCGCCTCGTGCTGCACGGCGCGGACGACGGCGAGGTGCGCGCGCAGCTTCAGTCGTGGTTGAAGCGGGCTGCCGCCGAACGCTTGGCGCCGGCGCTGCTGCGACTCGCCGGAGAGCTCAATTTTCCGGTGGCGCGCGTGGCGATCCGCTGTCAGCGCACCCGCTGGGGCAGCTGTTCGACCCGCGGCACGGTGAGCCTCAACTGCTCTCTGGTATTTTTGCGGCCGGATGTGGTGCGCTATTTGTTCCTGCATGAGTTGGCGCATACCAAGCACATGAACCACTCGGCTCATTTCTGGCGCCTGGTCGAGAAGCTCGAGCCGGACTACCGGCGTCTGGACCGCGAACTGTTGGCGGGCTGGCGCACCGTTCCGGCATGGGTCTTCAAGACGTAAGGCGACATCGTGTCCAACATTCAAGATCAACTGCAAAACGTCAACGTCGTATCGAGCGACCTGTTGGCGACCCCGGAAGACATCAAGCGGCGCCTGCCGCTCACCCGCCGTGCCGCCGAGACCGTCTACCGGTCGCGGCAGATCGTGCGCGACATCCTCGAGCGGCGTGATCCGCGGCTGTTCGTGGTGGTGGGTCCCTGTTCCATTCATGACGTCGCCGCCGCGCGCGAGTACGCGGAGCGCCTGAAGGCATTGGCGACGCAGGTCGATTCGACCATGCTGCTGATCATGCGGGTGTATTTCGAAAAGCCGCGCACCACGGTGGGCTGGAAGGGGCTCATCAACGATCCGGACATGGATGACTCCTTCCACATCGAGAAGGGCATCGGCATTGCGCGCGAGCTGCTGCTGCACATCGGCGAGATCGGCTTGCCGGCGGGCACTGAAGCGCTCGATCCCATCATGCCACAGTATCTGTCCGAACTGATCACGTGGACCGCGATCGGCGCGCGCACCACCGAGTCCCAGACCCATCGCGAGATGGCGAGCGGTCTATCGACGCCGGTGGGCTTCAAGAACGGTACCGACGGCTCTCTGTCCACGTCGATCAACGCCCTGCATTCCGTGCGCCATCCGCACCACTTTCTCGGCATCACTCAACAAGGACAATCCGCGGTCTTCCGCACCCGTGGCAACCCCCATGCCCACCTGGTCCTGCGCGGCGGCGGTGGACGCGCCAACTACGATGCGGTCAGTATTGCCGCCGCCGAGCGCGAACTCGCAGCCGCGAAGCTGCCCCCGACCATCGTGGTCGACTGTAGCCACGGCAATTCGAACAAGGAACACGCGCAGCAACCCGTGGTGGCGGAGAATTGCATCGCTCAAATCGTCGCCGGCAATCGCTCGATCGTCGGTCTGATGTTGGAGAGCCATCTGAAGGCCGGCAATCAACCGATTCCGAAGGACCTGACCCAGCTCGAGTACGGCGTGTCGATCACCGATGCGTGCATCGACTGGCCGACCACCGAGACGTTGCTGCTCAAGATGCACGAGTCCCTGCAACGCGGCCGATCATGACCCACGCCAACAGGCGCTGGCGCTGCTTCCAAAGCCGATAGCCCAGCAGCAGGGCGAGACCCGTGGCATAGAGCAGCGGTTCGCGAATGTCCTTCTTCACCTGCCACCAGTAGTGCCAGACGCCGAGTAGGGCGATCACGTAGATCAGCCGGTGCAGTTCCAACCAGCGCACCCGGAGGCGCCGTTGGGCCTTGGCGGTGGACGTTGCGGCGAGCGGAATCATCATCAGGAGGGCGAGCATTCCCAACGTGATGTAGGGTCGCTTGATGATGTCCTGCCACACGGCGGTGAGGTTTCGATCCTGGTCGAGCACCACATACACGGTGACATGCAGCACCAGATAGAAAAAGGCGAACAGTCCGAACAGCCGTCGAAAGCGCAACCAGATGACCGAGTGCGTGAGGTCCTTGAGCGGAGTCATGCACAGCGTGATGAACAGGAAGTTGAGCGCCCATTTGCCGCAGGTATGCAGCATCACCGCCACCGGATCGGCGCCGAGCGACATCCCGTCCAGCCCGAAGGCGCCGGCCGCGAGGCGCAGAGCCGGCAGCAGACAGGCGCTCCACACCAGCGGCTTGCCCACGAAGCGCACGACCCAGGTCAGAAGTATCTCCGCAGATCCATGCCCGTATAGAGGCTCGCCACTTGTGCGCCATAGCCATTGAAGGGCAGGGTTGGTTGGCGCTGCGCGAACAGGCTGGCACCAATCCGGCGTTCGGTCGCCTGGCTCCAGCGCGGATGATCGACGGCGGGATTCACGTTCGCGAAGAAGCCGTACTCCGTCGGAGCCGATTGCGCCCAGGTCGTCTGTGGCGCGCGTTCCGTGAATTTGATGCTGACGATGGCCTTGATGCCCTTGAAGCCGTATTTCCACGGCACCACCAGACGCAGCGGCGCGCCATTTTGATTCGGCAAGGTCTTGCCATACACACCGACGGCCAAGAGCGTGAGCGGGTTCATGGCCTCATCCATCCTCAAGCCCTCGACGTAGGGCCACGGCAGCACACTGCCGCGCTCGCCGGGCATCTGTTTCGGATCGTAGAGCGTTTTGAATTCGACGAATTTCGCCTTCGACGTCGGCTTGAAGCGCTTCAGCAAATCACCCAACGGAAAACCCACCCAGGGAATGACCATCGACCAGCCTTCGACGCAACGCATCCGGTAGATCCGTTCCTCGAGCGCATGCGGTTTCAGGATATCCTCGAGCGTGAAGCTGCCGGTGACCTCGGCTTCGCCGCCGATGCTGACGCTCCAGGGCTTGGTCCGAAAATTCTGCGAATTCTGTGCGGGATCCGACTTGTCGGTGCCGAACTCGTAGTAATTATTGTAGGTCGTGGCGTCGCGATACGAGGTCGGTGTCTCGCTCACGCTGAACGTTGGATTCTTGGCGTAGACCAACGGCGCACCCGCGGCGTCCTCGGCCGCCGCGGCGCGGGCCAGCGCGGCGCCACCCAGCGCGGCGCCACCCAGCGCGGCACCGCCCAACGCCGCACCGCCCGCCAGCAGCGCGCGCCGGGTCCAGAACTTCTCCGGCGGGGTGATGTCAGCGGCGCTGATGCGGTTCGAGTCGGTCGGTTTGGCCATGGCTGCTCCGTAAAACTGTCGGGGGTCTAGATACAGACCGGCTGCACGAGGATTTTGTTGCAGCCGGATTTCTCAAGTCCATTCCCCGATCGGCACGCCGGCCGCCCGCGCCGCCCGCCGCGTGCGTCGGTTGCCATTGACCAACAGGCCATGCTCGGCCCGGATCAGATGGGGCAGATCCGAGTCACTGTTACCATAAGCGGCCACCGGCAAACCCGCGAACTGTTCGCGCAGGCGCTCCAGACAGCGGGCTTTCTCGGCGCCACGACGGTTCGCCGAGACCAAGGTGCCGTCCAGGCGTTGTGCCGGTCCCGGCGGGCCGCTCCAGCGCAGTTCGGTGCAGATCGTCTGATCGAAGCCGAGCAGTCGCCCGATGCGGGGTACGTACAGATCGGGACTCGCCGACAGCAGGACCAGGTGGTCGCCCGCCGCACGGTGAGCCGCGAGCACCGCAAGTGCCGCCGGCCGGAAAGCCCCTCGTCGGTGCAAGCCGCTCACATAGACGTCCGACCAGTCGTCGATGCGCTCTCGGCCGCAGCCTCCCATGACCGCGCGGATCAACCGGGATTTCAGACGCCCGCGATCCTGATGCGAGACGAGATACCCCAACGCATCGGCGGGCAGACGCAGCAGTTTGGGCCAGCGCGCCGGATGCCGGGCGGCGTAACCCGCGAGATAGGGCATGAGCGTGTCGTGCCAGGTGAGCGTGCCGTCCAGATCGAAGAGCGCCACCCGCCGCGCGGTCATTTGACAATTTTGTTGATCTTGGAGCCTTGCAGCGACAGATCGGCGATCAAGCCTTTCTCGCCGAACACGAACACCAGCACCGGTTTCTTCAACGTGGTGCTCGCGAGGGATTCCGCCATGCCGGTCGAGACCACCGCGATGCCGGTATCGGCCGATAACGACCAGCCCCGGCTGCGCGTGAAGCGATCGAGCGCATCCGGGGTCATGAACATGATGATCTCGCTGTGGGCGCCGATACCGGCCGTCAAGCCCACCGACGCCGAGGCCAGGCTGTAGTAATCGACCGTTTTCCCGCCGATCTGCAAAACGCCCTCGCCATAGCCGCTGGCCAGGGCGATTCCGCCTTTCGAGATCTGCGGAAAGACCAACCAGCCCGCAGCTTTGGCTTCAAGGACTGCGTGTTGCGGGTCGATAACGTTAAACTGGTGTAGCGTCTCGAGAACCCTGGCGTCGAGTACGTCCTTGGTCTGGGCACGGCAGGGGTCGGCGGGCCATGTAAGCAGGAAAAGCAGTGTGACGAGCGTCACGTGGGAGACTTTCATCATCGGTACCTTTGAGCGGCGATGCGGCGAAACAAGCCGCCACTCTACCCTCATCGAGGCTGTTCCCGCAGGGGTAGTTTTGCCATGAGCCGCGCCCTCTCCCCCCCGCCGCCCGATACGATTTTCCCGTCCTACGTGGCGCTGGCGCACGGCCTGGTCGCCGATCTCGGGGGCATCGGCATGCTGACCGCGACGCTCACGCCGGCCCATCAGTCGGGTAAGGTACGCGGTGAATTGTTCGCAAAATGGGTCAGTTCGCTCGGCTGGGACGAGACCAGTCCGAGGCGGCCGGCGGCCCGCGCCGGTGAGGGGCAGGACTGGTGGGTCGCCATCCCCATTCAAGAGAGCCAGGGCACGCTGCTCGGCGTGTTCTGCGCCACTCAGCGGCAGGCACGCCCACCGACTCAGCCGTCCCGCTTCGCTGCCGATCTGGCCACGCGTTTGAAACCGCTGCTCGACTGCGTGCACCGCGACCTCGTGGCGGCGGTTCCGATCCGCACCAAGCTCAAGGACTTGACTGAGCGTACCGCTGAACTCGAATGGTTGTTCAGCGTCACCAACAGCCTCAAAGGGTCGGTCGATGATCAACGGGTCGTCAACGAGTTGTTGGCGGCCTCGACCGACCGGCTGCACTGCGCGCTCGGCATCCTGCACCTTCCTGACAAGCACCTGACCGTCAAGTTCGAGAACGACCGGGACGGCGCGGCGGCGTTACTGCCGGCCTGGGATCAGATGCAATCCCACCTGGTGAGCTGGGTGCAACGACAAAAACGCCCGTTGATGAGCAATGGCATAGGCAGCGGCTCGACCAAGAACATCGTGCCGTGCAAGGTCCTGTGCGTACCGGTGGTGCGTGAGTCGGGGCAGGTACTGGGTGCGCTGACCTTCTACAAGTCATCGGACGCGCCGAATTTTCAGCCCCGGCACGTTTTTCTGGCGAAACACATCGGTCGCCAGGCGGCGGGCATCATCGAGGCGCAATTCGATCTGATGACGGGCCTGTACACCCGCAGCGGCCTCGATCAGATGTACAACGGCTCGGATGCGCTGCGCGATTCGGTCGAGAGCAGCATGATCTACCTCGATATCGATCACATGCACGTCGCCAACGAGTTGCATGGATTCGAACTCGGCAACGAGTTGATCGTCCGCGTGGCCGACATTCTCGCCGCGCCGCTGCTGCCCGACGGCGCACTGGCGGCCCGAATTTCCGGCGATCGGTTCGTGGTGATTCTGCTCGGGATGACCTCGGACGAGGCCATGAAAGTGGCGGCCAAGCTGCAGGCGGCGGTGTCGAGACTGGTGATCGGTCCGGCCAAGGAAGTGGTCGACATCTCGATCAGCTGTGGCATAGCCTCGTTGTTCGCAGTGCCCGATGGACTCGCGCGCGCGATCGCGGCGGCGGAACTCGCCTGCAAGACCGCGAAGAACCGCGGCCGTAATCGGGCGGAGCTCTATACCTTCGACGACGGCAGCATGGCGCGCCGGCATCGCGACGCGGTGGCGGTCGGTGAACTGCGTTCCGCCCTCAAGGCCGATCGAATGCTGCTGTTCGCGCAGCGCATCGCGCCACTGCAGAACCGGGCCTTGCCGGGGGGCTACGAGATTCTGCTGCGCATGAAGAATCCGGATGGCGAGCTCTTGTCCCCGGGTCCGTTCATCGATGCTGCGCAGCGCTACCAGATTCTACCGTCGATCGATCGGTGGGTCGTACAGAGGGCCTTGCAGATGCTCGCGCCGCACCGCTCGATGTTCCGCAGCCGCGGTCTCGGCATGTGCATCAACGTCTCGGGGCAGTCGATCGGGGACGAGGCATTCGTCCGCCAGTTCAGTCACTTGCTCCAGGAGGCGAACTTGCCGCGTTCCTGTATCACCATCGAACTGACCGAACAGGCGGCGGTCGGCAGCCTGGCGCGCGCCGCGGGCGCCGTGTCGCTGTTCCGATCCTTGGGCTGCGAATTCGCGCTCGATGATTTCGGCACCGGCGCCAACTCGCTCACGTACTTGAAGTCGCTGGCCGTGGGGCGCGTCAAGATCGACGGCAGCTTCGTGCGCGATCTCATCACCGACCGCAACTCGCAGGCGACGGTGCGGGCCATCGTCGAGCTCGCCCGTGGTCTCGGTATCCAGACGGTGGCCGAGTATGTCGAGAGCGAGGCGATCCTGAACGAGGTGCGCAAGCTCGGTGTCGACTACGCGCAGGGCTATCACATCAGCAAACCCGAACCGCTGGACGCGTTGCTCGAGTCCCTGACCCGCGACGAATCGCAGCGTCTGCACCGCCTGTTTCTGGAATCCTGACGCGTCACCCGCCGGTAAGCTCGGTGATCGCGCCGAGCAGGGCGCTGGTGTCGACCGGCTTGCTCAAGAAGCGGCACTGCGGGATCGCGTTCTTGACGAAACGCATCATGGATTGCAAATCGCCGCTGAGCAAGATGGCCGGCACGTCGCGCTGGTGGCGGGTGCGCAGTTCGTGCAGCACGTCGAGTCCGGTGAGCTTGCCTTCCAGATGATAATCGCTGATGAAAAGATCATCGGGGCGTAAATCCCGCAGCAATGGTTCGGCCTCGGCCACCGTTCCGGCGCTGTGGGTGTCGTAGCCCTCCAGCGTCAGGAACAGTTCCGTGGCCGCCCGGACCGAGTCATTGTCCTCGAGCAGGATCAGCCGGCCGCGGCGCGTCGTGACAGCCGTCGGCGCGGGATTCGCGCTGTCCGGCATGGGTCCCGCCAGGCTCACCCGGTCGAGCGGTATGCGGACCCGGACACGGGTGCCGCGCTGCAGCGTGGAGGTCACGGCAACCGAATAGCCGAGCAGCCGCGCGACCTCGCGGACGATGGCGAGTCCGAGGCCCACACCGCTACGCTGCGCGCCCTCGATATCGACCTGATAATACTCGTCGAAGATGCGCTCGAGCTTCTCTTCGGGAATGCCGCGGCCGCTATCCTCGACGTCGATGGTGACCGCGTTCGCATCGCCGCCGATGCTGACCCGCACCCAGCCTCGCTCCGTGTACTTGAGGGCGTTGCCGACCAGGTTTTGCAGCAATTGGGTCAGCAGGATCCGGTCGGTATGGATCCCCGCCGCGGCGTCGGGCATCGTGAGTTCAATGCCCTTGGTGGCGGCGAGCGGGGCGAATTCGCGCTTCAGATCGGCACAGATTGCCGTGAGGGACACGGGACTCAGCTGAGGTTCGACGGCACCCGCTTCGAGCCGCGTCACGTCGAGCAACGCATTCAAGAGCCGGCTGGCGATGTCGATAGCCTGTTCCTGGTTGCGCAGCAGCAGATGTAAGTCGGGCAGCGCGTGGGTGAGGGTGAGTAAGGACGCGTTCAACAGGCGGATCGTTTGCAACGGTTGTCGCAAGTCGTGGCTGGCGGTTGCGAGAAAGCGTGATTTTGCATTATTGGCCCGATCCGCTTCTTCTCGCGCCGCAATCAAGGCCTGTTGAATGGTGCGCCGCTCGCTCATGTCGCGGATTGCCGCCGCGACGTAGATTTTGTCCTCGTCATGGATGACGGCCAGCCGGATATCGGCGGGGAACTCCGAGCCGTCGGCGCGGCGCGCGAACAGGTCGATGACCCGGGCACCCATCTCCCGGTTGGTCGGATCGCGCAGGAACGCCGACAGGTGTACGCCATGGCGCTGCCGCAACCGCTCGGGCACGAGCATCTCGATCGGCTGGCCTATGAGTTCCTCGCGCGTATAGCCAAACAGGGCGCGGGTCGTGGCATTCGCGAACTCGATCGAGCCTCGAGCATCCACCACGATGAGGGCATCCGGCGAGAATTGCAGCAGTTGCGGCGCAATCGAGGCGATTCTCTCCATGCCGAGAGTCTACAGCAAAGCCCATTGTCTACGGGACAGGCGCAATATAGTGTGGAAAGTCCGCATGGGCGCAGAGCCGCGCCCAGGGCAGACTATGTCGGCGGTACTCGGCCACCCACGGTGTGGGGGGATGGTGACTATTGAACGAGCTTATTTTGTCCCGGCTGCTCGCGATGGCGCGTGTCTCGGCACTGGCCGAGATGGCGAGCGGGGTCGCGCACGAACTGAACCAGCCGCTCGGGGCGATCGCGACTTACTCCCAGGCGGGCGATCGCTTGCTGAACCGGCCCGAGCCGCTGGTGGGACGCGCGCTCGACGTCTTCCGGCAGATCAATACCGAGGCGCTCGGCGCCGGCGAGTCGATCCGGCGCATTCGTCGGTTGTTCGATCGTGATTCGCTGCTCCAGTCCCGGCACCGCATCGCCGAGGTGCTCGATGAACTGCGGCCGGTGCTCGAGATGATGGCCGAGTGGTCGGCGGCCCAGTTGACGCTGGACATCGCGGCGGATTTACCGGCGGTTTCGATCGAACTCGCGGGCATCCAACACGTGCTGTTCTCGCTGTTCCAGAACGCCCTGGAGGCGAGTGCGCAGGGCGAGTCGCCTGCGCGGGTCGCCGTGAGTGCCCGCGCCGACCGCTATGCCGTTGAAATCAGCGTCATCGACTCAGGTCCGGGCATCGCGGAGGATGCACGCGACCAGATGTTTCGACCGTTTTTCACCACCAAGTCCAAGGGTACCGGTTTGGGGCTGGCTTCCAGCCGCGCGATCGTCGATGCGCACCAGGGAACCATCGACTATCAGAACAATGCCAGCGGTGGCGCGCGGTTCTGGTTTCGGCTGCCGGTCCAACAGGCGTAGCGGCCCGACGCCGCGCAAGGAAAGCTCATGATGCATGCCCAAGAAAGTCCCACGACCGCGGCCACCGTGTATGTCATCGACGATGATGACGGCATGCGCCGCGCCCTGTGTCTGTTGTTGAGCACGGTGGGCTACAGCACGCAGGCCTTCGGCAATCCGGCCGACTTTCTCAAACGTTTCGAGCCCGACGCGCATGGCTGTCTGATTCTCGACATCCGGATGCCCGGCATGAGCGGCCTCGAGTTGCAGCAGCATCTGAACCGCACCGGTGCCATGTTGCCGGTGCTTTTCATCACCGGTCACGGCGACGTGCCGATGGCGGTCCAGGCGATGAAGGAGGGCGCGTTCGAGTTCATCCAAAAACCGTTTCGTGAACAGGATCTGCTCGACCGGATCAACCACGCGTTGAAGCAGGATGCCGAGAATCGCGCCGCCATCGCGCGCCGCGCCGAGGTGATGCGTCGCCTGGAGTCGCTGACGGCGCGCGAACGCCAGGTCCTCGACCGGGTCGTCGAGGGTGCGGCCAACAAGGTGATCGCCATCGATTTGCAGTTGAGCGAGCGCACCGTCGAGATTCATCGGGCGAAAGTGATGGAGAAGATGGGCGCGCGGTCGGTCGCGCACCTGGTCAAGTTGCAGCTGAGCCTGAAAGTCGATGACTAAAGCCCGCCGCGGAGTTGCAGAATCGCCGTCACGTAGGCGAAGGACTACGAGCGGTGCCACGACACCGCTCTAGGTGTCATACTGTCCGCATGTCACAGTGCAAGTCTTAGGGCGAAAGCGGCGGTGCTCCAGTGCTGATTCGAGTGGGTTACGAGTTGGTCTACCAATTCGCGCAGGCCACGCCGCTCATCCTCAATTTGAACGTGCATTACAGCCGCAGCCAGGATCTGGTGCGTCCCGATACCATCTCCACCGACCCCCCCGTTCCGATGTCGATGTATCGGGATGGATTCGGTAATTGGTGCACGCGCACCGTCGCGCCTCCGGGCATGTTCCGCATCACCGCCGATGGGTTGTTGACCGACAGCGGTGTGGCCGAACCCGCCGTGCCGCACGCATTCGAACACCCGGTCGAGACCTTGCCCGACGAAACGCTGGTCTATCTACTGCCGAGCCGCTACTGCGAGACCGAACTCGTGTCGGCGGCCGCCTGGGATCTGTTCGGCAGCATGATGCCCGGCTGGAACCGGGTCCAAGCCATCGTCGATTACGTGCACGGACTGATCGCGTTCGATTATCAGAGCGCGCGCCCGACCAAGACCGCGTGGGACACGTTCAACGAACGCCGTGGGGTGTGTCGTGATTATGCCCACCTGGCCATCGCCATGTGCCGTGCACTCAACATCCCGGCGCGTTATTGCACCGGTTATCTCGGCGACATCGGTGTCGCCGCGCTGCCTGCGCCGATGGACTTCGCGGGCTGGTTCGAGGCGTATCTCGCCGGTGCGTGGCATACCTTCGACCCACGCAACAACCAGCGGCGCATCGGCCGCGTGCTGATCGCCCGCGGTCGCGATGCGGCGGATGTGGCAATCAGCATGACCTTCGGCCCCAACACGCTCTCCAAGTTTCTGGTCTGGGCTGACGAGGTGCATTGAGCACGCTCGCACCCAGGACCATCGCTAGGCCGCCGCGAGCTGCCTCAGCACGTACTGAAGGATGCCACCGTGCTGGTAGTAGTCGAGTTCCTTCGGCGTATCGATGCGAAGGCGAGATTCGAACTCAGTGAGCTTGCCATCATCGGCGGTGGCGATCACCTTCACCACCTTCGCCGCGCCCTGATTCAAGCCCACGATTTCGAACCGCTCCTTGCCGGTGAGTCCGAGGCTCTGCGCGTTCTGGCCTTCCTTGAATTGCAGCGGTAATACGCCCATCCCGATCAGGTTGGAACGGTGAATGCGTTCGAAGCTCTCCGCAATGACGGCCTTGACGCCGAGCAGCATGGTGCCCTTCGCGGCCCAATCGCGTGAGCTGCCGGTGCCGTACTCCTTGCCGGCCAAGATCACCAACGGCGTGCCTTCGGCCTGGTACTTCATGGAAGCATCGAAGATCGACAGCGTTTCGCCACTCGGGATATGCACGGTCACGCCGCCTTCGGTGCCGGGTACGAGCAGGTTGCGCAAGCGGATGTTCGCGAATGTACCGCGCATCATCACCTCGTGATTGCCACGCCGCGCGCCATAGGAATTGAAATCCGCGGGCTGCACGCCCTGCGCGAGCAGGTACTTCGCCGCCGGGCTTGACTTCGCGATGTTGCCGGCCGGTGAAATATGATCGGTGGTGACCGAATCACCGAGCACCGCCAGAGCGCGTGCGCCCTTGATGTCACCGACCGCCGCCGGCGTCATCGTCATGCCGTCGAAGTAGGGCGGGTTCTTGACATAAGTCGATTTGCCGTCCCAGTCGTAGATCTTGCCGGCCGGGGTCTTGATGCTGCTCCAATTGGCGTCCCCGGCGAACACGTTGGCATAGCCCTTCGTGAACATGGCCGAATCGACGGCGCCGGCCATCGCCGCGGCGACGTCGGCGCTGCTCGGCCAGATATCCTTGAGATAAATCGCCTTACCGTCCTTGGTGGTGCCCAAAGCCTCGGTGGTGATGTCGACGTTCAGGCTGCCGGCCAGCGCATAGGCGACCACCAAAGGTGGCGAGGCGAGAAAATTCATCTTGATCTCGGGATGCACGCGGCCTTCGAAATTGCGATTGCCGGACAGCACCGAGGTGGCGATGACGTCGCCGGTTTTGACGGCTTCGGAGATCTCCGGTTTCAGGGGCCCCGAATTGCCGATGCAGGTGGTGCAGCCATAACCCACCGTGTAGAAGCCCAAGGCCTCGAGCTCATGCAGCAGACCCGCCTTCTGAAGGTAATCGGTGACCACTCGCGAGCCCGGTGCGAGCGAGGTTTTCACCCAGGGCTTCGAGGTCAGCCCCAACGCATTCGCATTGCGCGCGAGCAGGCCGGCCGCGATCAGTACGGCGGGATTCGAGGTGTTCGTGCAGCTCGTAATCGCCGCGATCAGCACCGCGCCGTCGGCCACGCCGAACGACGTGCCGGCGAGGGTGGCTGGCGCGCTACCGGTCGCACCCGGGTTCTTCAGAGTGCGCTCGTCGGCCATTTTCTTCACGGCGGCCTGATAGATCGTCTTGGCCGATCGCAACGGCACGCGATCCTGGGGACGCTTGGGTCCCGCGAGAGAGGGTTCCACGGTGCTCAAGTCCAATTCCACCACAGCGGTGTAGTCGGCGGCGGGAGCTCCCTGAATCCGCCATAGGCCTTGAGCCTTCGCATACGCTTCGACCAGCGCGATCTGCTCGGCCGGCCGGCCGGTCAGTTCGAGATAGCGGATCGTTTCCTCGTCGATCGGAAAAATCGCACAGGTAGAACCGAATTCCGGCGACATATTGGCGATGGTGGCGCGGTCCGCGAGCGGCAGGCCTTTGAGGCCGTCGCCGAAGAACTCGACGAACTTGTCCACGACGCCCTTCTTGCGCAGGATCTCGGTGACCGTCAGCACCAGGTCGGTTGCGGTGGTGCCGGCGGGCAGCGTGCCGGTGAGTTTGAAACCAATGACCTGCGGAATCAGCATCGTGACCGGCTGACCCAGCATGGCCGCCTCCGCCTCGATGCCGCCGACACCCCAGCCGAGCACCCCCAAGCCATTGACCA
>Ga0116226_10000564_pt1 | contig 31792 bp, 33 predicted proteins | sample S1TSphfallax_FD_89692 | JGI IMG/M metagenome (GOLD analysis project Ga0116226, IMG submission 89692) | Host-associated microbial communities from peat moss isolated from Minnesota, USA - S1T2_Fa - Sphagnum fallax MG | ecosystem: Host-associated > Plants > Peat moss > Unclassified | place: USA...
ACCGCGGCATCGCACGCGTGATTGCACAGCGCCTGCGCGACACCACCATCGCCCTCACCCGTTTCGCCGCCAACGCTTCGCAGGCATCCAGTGAAAGTGCAGGCGCTGGCATGCTGCTGAAGCAGCTCGAAGCGTTCAAGGCCAAACTGCAAGACATCGACCGGCAATACCTGCTCGTACCGAACATGCCTGCCGACACGCCACTCGATCTGCTGCGCCCCGCGTTTCATGGCTTGCTTGCCGAATTCAATGCGCTGATGTGGAGCGATCTTCCCACGCACTTGCGTGCCGACATCGGCGCGATTGTGCAACGCGAATTGCTACCCTACATCAGCACCACACGCGTGATGGAACGGCTCTACGCCAAACCACGTGGCTATGCTGGTGACTTCGACACCATCAGCATGATACTGCGGGACGAAGCAGGCGGACACGGCCGACTCGGGCCGCTGCTTGATCGCTGCTTCCTCGATAGCCAGACGGCACGTGCAATCCGTAATGGCAGGAAGTTGCTTACCGACGAAATTCGCGCCCAGCAAATGCAACAACCGAAACTACGCGTTACCAGCCTCGCTTGCGGTGGTGCAACGGAAATGCATGACATCTACGATGGCAACCGCAGCACGCAAATCCGTTTCACTGCCTTGGACATCGACTACGAGGCACTGGAGGCAGTGCGCCGCTGGTCAGAATCCGCACTGGTCGGCGATCTGGTGCAGCCGGTGCAAGGCAACCTGATCTACCTCGCAACTGGCAGACAGGATATCGAGCTGGAGCAGCAACACCTGATCTATAGCGGTTTCGCACTGAATTATCTGCACGATCAATTCGCCATCAAGCTACTCGACTGGATTCACGGGCAGCTCACCCACGGCGGTCGAGTATTACTCGGTAGCCTGCACATCACCAATCCCGACAAGGCTTTCCTTGATCACGTGCTGTGCTGGCAATTGATCCATCGCAGCGAAGATGACCTGCACCGCCTGTTTGCCGCATCGAAATTTGGCCGGACGCGTAACCGGATTTTGTTTGAAGATGAAAAGGTGGTGATGTTTGCGGAGGGGATCAAAGTTTGAATTGTACCTAGAACTGTGCCGCTTGCACAGGGAGCCACTCTGTGCGGCGCGACACGCCTAGCGCAACATTCCAAATAGTTCGTTTGCACAGCCTCCTATTTATGAAATGAGTTTTAAACTCACTGTAAGAGTATGCAAGCGATCTACAGAGTTCAACGATAAAGTCTCCGCAAACACGCCCAAACCTCCGCTCGATTCGCTACAATCACTGACCAATTGCTGTTCTCCATCACTTCAGGAGGTCTTGTGATTCTGCGTTTGCTTGCATTCATCCCGTTTCTCGCAATCCTCGTCGGTGTTGCATTCACCAATCAGGTGCAACCGCTGATCTTCGGTATGCCACTGGTGCTGGCGTGGCAGGTTTTGTGCGTCGTATTGACTGCGGTGGTCATGACCGTGATTTATCTATGCGACCCGGCGAATCGTGAGGAAGACAAGGCGGGTGAAGACCAGGGAAGCGCGCAATGAACAGCGCCTTGCTGATCATCTTCACTACCGCGGTGCTTGCGCTGCTGCTCGGCCTGCGTGCTCGCAAAGGGCGCGATATGAATCTGGAGCAATGGTCGGTCGGTGGGCGCAGTTTCGGCACTGTCTTCGTCTTCCTGCTGATGGCTGGCGAAATCTATACGACCTTCTCCTTTCTGGGGGCGTCCGGTAGCGCATACGGCAAAGGCGCATCGACGTATTACACCCTCGCCTATCAGTTATTGGCATATACGATTTCTTATTGGCTATTGCCTGCGATCTGGCGTTATGCGCAGCGCGAGCGTTTGCTGTCGCAGCCGCAGTTCTTTGTGCATAAGTACGATAGTCCAGCGTTAGGCATCCTCGTGGCGTTAGTCGGCGTGCTGGCGCTCGTGCCTTACCTGATGCTGCAAATGAAGGGCTTGGGCTTGATCGTGTCGCTGGCGTCGTATGGCGCGATTTCATCGACGACTGCGGTGTGGATAGGCTCAGCAATTGTCACAGCTTACGTGATCGCGTCAGGCGTACGTGGTGCTGCATGGAATGCAGTGGTAAAGGATGTGGCGATACTGGCAGTCGTGGTATTCCTCGGCATCTATCTGCCGGTGCATTACTACGGTAGCCTGAGCGCGATGTTTTCAGCTATCGATAACGCCAAGCCCGGTTATCTGACCTTTCCCGAAAAAGGGCAGAGCGTGATCTGGTTCCAGTCCACGGTGCTACTGACGTCAATTGGCTTTTTCATGTGGCCGCATACCTTCAGCTCAGTCTATACCGCGAAGAGCGCACGTATCTTCCGCCGCAATGCAGCGATCCTGCCGATATACAGCATACTGCTGTTGTTTGTGTTCTTCGTCGGCTTCGCGGCGATTTTGCGTGTGCCGGGTCTGTCCGGCAGCGATATCGATCTGGCGTTGCTGAAGCTGTCGATACAAACCTTCGACCCATGGTTCATCGGCATTATCGGTGCAGCAGGCTTATTGACGGCGCTGGTGCCGGGCGCAATGATCCTGACTACAGCATCGACGATACTTGCCAATGACGTCTATCGCGCAGGCTTTCGCCAGCAAGCGTCCGATACCACCGTCAAGAGACTGGCGAGCTTCATGGTGCCTGTGGTCGCCCTGGTAGCGATTACGCTGACGCTCAATGGTGGCACCACCATCGTCTCGCTGTTGTTGATGGGCTATAACTTCGTCACGCAACTGTTTCCGGCGATACTGTGTAGTTTCGCGCAACGTAATCCGATCAACAAATACGGTGCATTTTGCGGGATATCGGCTGGTGCAGTAACGGTTGCAGCAATTACCTTGAGTAAGTCCTCGGTCGGCGGATTTTTTCCCTTCCTGCCGCAGATGCTTCAGGATTTAAACGCGGGGATGCTTGCCCTGCTGTTGAACATCGTTGTTGCAGCAATCGTAAGCCTGTTGACAAAGCGTGCAGGCAATGGCGTATCGACAAACGTGTCACGTGAAGGTGGAACATGAGACAATGTCACCAACTTGCATGTGCAACAACTTGAATCTATGGGCTTCTCTCTCAAACCGAAAAATACGCCACGCGCCTATTTTTACGATGCATCGATCACGCTGGTCGTCTCGCTGGTCCTTATATTTTTCCTGATCAATACGGCTGCGGGACGCTATCAACTCGTTCATTCAGGCGCGCATGCGGAGGGAACTATTTCCTGCTCCCAGGACGCACATCATCACTACGACGTGCAATTTACGACGGCAGATGGGAAGGTGATCAATTACAGAGAGAGCAATTGGGCCACTTACGAAAATGGGCAGAAGGTCATGGTCTATTACGACCCGGCGCATCCTGCCGAAGAGCGCAACACCGGCACCTTCCTTGCCTTGTGGGATAGTACGATCACGTTGACGTATATGAGCCTGATCGCAGTGGGCATCACGCTGGGATTGATCTACTTTCCCAAGTATTTTTACGGCCCTTTCTCTAACGCATATCAGAACAGGCTGAAACAGGAAAAGAAGCGCCAACATGCAGAAAAACAATCAGGGAGTGTATGAAGTTCTTGTATAAGAAAGCCGCTGCAATAGCGGTGCTTGCAGTATCAACTGTATTTGCCAATGCCGATGTCGCGCCGAACCAGCCCCGGCCCACTCATCCTGAAATCAATATCTCGCCAAGGAATCGCCAGCACGTCGTTTGGTGGATGCAGGATAATACGCTAGTAGCAAGCGTTAAGAGAAATCAGTCAGATCGCGACATATTGTCGCAGGCAGTAAAGTCCTATATCGTCATCGGCGTCATTGATAGCGACTTGTCGGTCACCGGGATGCCGGTACTCAAAAACTACATGAGCATGCGCGCCACATTGCGCCTGGTTGACGCTACCGGACATACTTACATGCCGTTGGAAGAAATGGGCGTCAACGTCGATGTCCTCAAAGCGGTCGAAGATATACGCACGGAGTTGGGGCTGTACGGTCCGGTGTTGACGCGAGAAATACAGTTCTACATCTTCCCACGCACCGGCGCGGATGGTCAGGCGATTGTCTCCCCTACTGGCGACGGCGACTTCCACGTGCAAAGTAATGGCGAGGATTTTGCCTTCCACATGCCGCTTGCCATGGCCGTGCCGGTTCAAAATTGACATGAAATGACAAGCTTGGCGATGCAGCGGCATCTCCCTGCGTGATCTACCTGTCAATATCAAAAACCTATCCTGCGAGATTGATCAGGATCACACCTGCCCGGAATTTTCATCAAATTTAACCTGAAAATCCCATATTAATGGGATTTTCATACCAGGCACGATGTGCGATCTTTACCGTGTTCGCGGGGAGGTTGTACCGGGTAATCAAGAGGAGACAGTATGCCAGCGAGTACCAGCGTGATTGGAATCGACGTTTCTCACTATCAGGGAGTGGTGGATTGGCAGGCGGTGCAAGCCGCCAACATCGGGTTTGCGTTCGCGAAGGCAAGCGAGGGGGAGGCCATCGTTGATGCGCAATTCGATGCCAATTGGCAAGGGATGAAAGCCGCCGGTTTGCTGCGCGGCGCTTATCACTTCTACGACTCTACCGTCGATCCAGTCGCACAGGCGAAAAACTTTGTCAACGCAGTGGGAAGCCTGGCTGCGTCGGATATGCCGCCGGTACTGGATATCGAGATCTTCAGGGGGGCATTCGGCAACAACAGCCTCGCGAACAATGTCTTAACGTGGTTGAACACTGTGCAACAGGCATTGGGCCGCACGCCGATGATCTACACCGGCCCGTCGTTCTGGGACAAGTACATGAATGACCAGTTCGGTACCTATCCCTTATGGGTCGCCGAATATGGCGTCACCGCACCGCACATTCCCAATGGCTGGAGCAACTGGACGTTCTGGCAATCGACGCAGGCAGCAACGGTCGCCGGGATCAGCGGCGAAGTCGATCAGAACGTCTTTGCCGGTAGCACCAATGATTTGCTGGCCTTCGTGCAAGGCGGCGCATGCAATTCAGCGACCACCACCATCTCCAGTGCGCCATCAAGCACTGGTAGTGGCAATGTCAGCTATACCGTGCAAACAGGCGATACGCTGTCCGACATTGCGCGGCAATATAACGTCAGCGTCAATCAAATCGTGACAGCGAACAATATTGCCAATCCGAACGTGATCGCTGCGGGTCAGGTCTTGACTATTCCGACGTAATATCCGAATTCGGTTACCATAGAGGCTTCATCATCTCGCCGGTGAGGTCTGCATATGTCCGATTTCATCCATTCGCGCCGCCGCGCGATTTTAGGTCTGACCGCAACCATCGCTGCGATACGCGCTGTTGCAGCCGTGCAACCACCACCGCCGGATCAGCCACCTCCACGCCCTGATCAACTCGCCAATCCAGCACGGCCCGCCGTGCCGCCGGTCGGAGACATATCGACTCCACTTCCGGCAACAGCAATCGGCGCCATCGCTTTCGACGGTTTCACCGTGTTTGATCCGCGCCCGGTCCTGGAAGCAGCAGAAAGCATGCTGCCCGGCAAAGGCAGGGAACTGTTCGCCGCGTGGCGCGTACGTATCTTTGAATATACGTGGCTACGCACGCTGACCAACACCTATGCAGACTTCTGGCAAGTGACGGAAGATGCGCTGAATTTTACGCTGGCGACAATGCAGCCGGATTTGCCGGAAGCGCAGCGGAAAAATCTGCTGGATGGATGGCTGCTCATCAAAGCATGGCCCGATGCTCTCCCCGCGCTGCAAAGACTGAAACAGCGCGGCATCAAGCTCGCCTTTCTCTCCGATCTGTCTGCCAGTCATCTCGACACGTGGATCGCCAATTCTGGCCTGCAAGGCTTGTTTGAAAGCCACCTGAGCACCGATCTGGTCAGCGCCTACAAGCCCGATCCACGCGCCTACCAGATGGCGATCGATACCTTCGCCCTGCCACGCAACCAGATCGTTTTCGCAGCCTTCGGCGGCTGGGATGTAGCAGGAGCGAAGAATTTCGGCTATCCGACGTTCTGGGTCAATCGCGCCAATGCCAATGCGGAGGAATTGGGTGTCCGCGCTGACGGCGTTGGGAGGACGCTGGCGGATTTCGCGGCGTTTGTTGAGCAGATGAGTCCGGCAATGACGAGATGATCTAGCCGAAACCAAAATTCATATCGTCACAGATTCTTCTTCGTGGCCGCATTCTTGATGTAGCCGTTCGCAGCAAGTGCCGCAACGACCTCCTCGAATCGACGTTTTTCTTTGACGTTGCGATTCTCGATTTTCAATAGGGTTTCGTACTCACGAACCAAATGCGTCTGTTGTTGATCCAGCTTTCGGCACTCACAACATTTCACGCAATCGGAATCGATATAGAAATGCAGTGTTTCATACCAATGCTTCTGTTCTTCTGCATAGAAAATGAACCAACGCTGGCATTGCACGCATTGCTTTTCCAAATCAACATAGATGGTTCGGGGATACAGGGAATAGTTCTGTTTTTCGATGTCTGCGGGGATTGCCGACTCAGCGAAGTATGTGCATTGGCGATAACAGAAGTGAGCCTTCTCAATTTCCTCTTTGGAAAAGACAAATCTTGACCATAGCGGCTTATCCCCATATCGAGGATGTTCCACATACGACCTCGCAGTTTTGATTTTCTTCGGAGACATTACCATATCAAAATTCAATATTACTCATGCAAGAAACAAGATCGTGACGCGGGTCACAATAATTTTAGCTACGTGCATATCCGCTCTCATATTGATAACCTGCACATGCTATTTTCTGCCCTCACCCGATAAAACAGGGAAAAATACATCATCGATTTCAACGGTAATTTTTACTCACTTACAACATTGCACGATGATGCGAAGCACTTTATCATCATTTGCACAATTGACATGACAACGACCTGATGCCCAAGTCCTCCTCCGAAGCCCATCAATGCGCGGCGCAAGTCCGCAAGACTGCTTCCCGCCTGCACCGTAAGTTGCGCCCTAACCTGCAGCGCGATGGCATCAGCATGGGCAAGTTGAGCGTGATCGCGCAGGTCAGCCGCGTTCCCGGCATCACACCGACCGAACTGGCGGCACACGAAGGCGTCAAGATACAGACGCTTACACGCCTGCTGGCCGAACTGGAAGCCGATGGTTGGTTGCGACGTGAGGCGCATCCCAGCGATGGCAGGCAATCCGTCTTGTCGCTTACTACCAAGGGCAAGAAACGCTTGTTAGACGCTGTCGGGGAAAGCGAAGCCGCATTCGCGCACGTCATCGCCATGCATGTCGATGAGGAAGATCGCGCCGTATTGCTGCGTGCCTGCGAAATCCTGGATGATCTGGTGGAGATGATACCCGGTCGCCAAGTCTGAATTTGCCTGACGAACCGGATAGATGATGCGGTGGGAACATCCCGGCAGTATCGCTACCACCGGGACAGGTTACCGATTAGAACGTGTAGTTATACGCGATACCAACGAACTGGATGTTGGTTGAATACTTGCCGTAGGTAGTTTCGCCATTGCCTGTGCAAGCTGGATTCAACGGACTGCAGTTATTGGTGTAGTCGGTCAACACATCCTTGAATGCGACGTAGCTGTATGCAGCGTCAATTGACGAATGCTTGTCGAAGCGGTAGTTCATACCGAGCGAGTACCACACGCGGTTGGAATCCGGGAAGCCTGGATCGGTCAACTGCGGGCTGACGACTGGCGATTGGTCGAATGCGATACCGCTACGCAACAGCAATGCATCATTCACACGGTAGTTGGCACCGACCGATACGCGCATGGTGTTCTTCCAGTCCTGGCGAATCACTTCATCACCTTCAGCTGTACCTGGGAAACGGATATCGACGTTGTTCAGACGCGAGTTGCGTGTCCAGGTGATGTCACCCATCACAGCCCAGCGTGGATCGAGTTGGCTATAGACGTTGGCCGAAAGCGTTTCCGGCGTACGCACGCTCAAATCCGCAGCCGAATTGGCATGGTGCGAGGTCGCTGCCAGTATGGCGTTGGTGACCTGGTCGCTGGTCGCGCCGGAGAAATCCCAAGTCGCGGTGCCCTTCAGGTTTTGCGCAACAGACGAGCGATAAGCCAAACCGAAGCGTGTGCTGTCACTCAACTGGAACATGTAGCCCAGATTGAAGCCGAAGCCCCAGTGGTCGCCAGTCATGACGGTTTCGCCGTCATGCACATTTGCCAACGCAGCCGGATTACCACCCAGTTGCGCGATCTGTTGCGCCAACGCAGCCGCTTGCGGCGTGCCTTGCAATGCTTGTACGGAACCTGGTACGTCCACCGCCTGGCCCAGCGTAGCCTTCATGTATTGCGCGGAGATACCGAAGCCGAAGGAATTCTTTTCATCCAGCTTGAACGACAGCGATGGGTTGATATCCAACGATTGCAGCTTGATGTTGGTCAGCGCGTAGCGGCCAGTCCAGCTGTCGCCGTAATCGAGTTGCGAGCCATATGGCACGAACACGCCGACGCCGAATGTCCATTGCTTGTCGATTGGTGTGGTGAAATAGATTGACGGTGCAGTCACCGAGCTAGGCACGTAGTCGGATGTACCCGTGCCGCCAGTTGGCGTGCCGGTGAATTGGGTCGAACCGTAATCGGTATAGGTCGAGTGTGGGACCGCAATCGTTGCACCCAAGGTCAAATCAGTGCTCTTCAGGCGGCTCATGCCTGCCGGATTGTAGAACACGGTGGATGCATCGTCTGCTTGCGCGCTGCCTGCATCGGCATTCCCTTGGCCCGACACGGTTTGCGACCCGAATTGATAACCGGAAGCAAAAGCAGGTGTGGAAGCCAGCGCGGATAACGCGAGGACGGCCAGAGCGATTTGAGAAATGGCAGGGCGAAGCTTGAATGTTGTCTCGTTAGTCATACTTTTATGTCCATTCAGATTTTAGTACGGGCGTTCGATAATATCGACGGATATGGGCAGTGTCAACATTTGGTGTTTTGTTGGCGCATCAGCAGCTTTCAGTTAGTATTCAAGGCAATAACTGTGGGAAATACCGCAGAAAATAACCAAAGGAGACAGACGGACTGTGCCACCGTAGCTGGGCACGCATGCCTTCGTTCGCGCTTGATTAAAGCCGAATGCGCGCAAATGTTGCCACTTGCAGTCCTCTATTTTACCCAATGCTGAATATTTCCGCTGAGCAGCACCTATCCGACGGTCGCAACTACCATCACGGCGACCTGCGCCGTGCCTTGATTTCAGCCGCCCGCGCCCTGATCACCGAGACCCAGGACTGGACATTTTCGCTGCGCGAAGTCGCCCGTCGCGCCGGGGTCAGCCACAACGCGCCATATAACCACTTCCCCGAAAAGCGCGACATGCTGGCAGCCGTCGCCGCCGATGGCTTCGAGACTTTGCGGCAGCGCACGCTGCAAGCGATCCAGTCCACGCAATCAGCCCGCGAAGCCTTGGCAAAATGCGCACATGCGTATGTGCAAAATGGCGTGGAAAACCCGGCGTTATACCGCTTGATGTTCGGCTCCGAGCTGGCACGCGACAACCAATGGCCGGATGAGGCCCATGCAGCGGGCCAGCGCACCAAAGCCGTAATCGAAGAAATCGTCTGCCGTGGCGCAGATTCCGGCGAATTCGCGGTGGATATTGACGACACCGACGAATTAACCGGCGTCGTATTATCACTATGGTCAGCGGTCCATGGCTTGACGATGTTCGTCATCGATGGCATGACCGGCACCAGCCGCAGCGTGCCGGAATTGGTCGATCAACTGGTAGCGATGCAATGCCGCGGTTTGCGCTCACGCATGGCACAATAAATCTTGCCTTCGCCGAGTTCTACCGGGTGAAGGCTAAGACCAAAGCAGGCATGTAATAAGCTATTCCTTGCACACTAGAAAAACTGATTGGTTGCCAGCAGATATTGCCAACATCTTCGATACGTAAAGTTTCGCGATCCCGCTCACGCAATAACTGATCATGCTCAGCACATTCTTCGCAATGCGTATAGTCCATGAAATGCTCGGGTTTTTCGACAGAATAAAACGCTGCGTCGATTTCGCTGAGTACTTGCTCATCAGTACATACAACTACGGTCATTGATTCACCCACTCCCGCAACGCCCCTTGCACCTGTTCAATCACTCCCCCCCAATCCGCCATTTCAGCCTGCCGGAAAATCCGCATGGTCGGATACCATGGCGAATCCGTGCGGTCGTTGAGCCAACGCCAGCAGGTGTTATGACGGTTCAGCATCCACACCGGCTTACCGACCGCGCCGACCAGATGGCAAACCGAGGTATCGACGGTGATCACCAGATCGAGATTTTCGACGATGGCGGCAGTGTCCTCGAAGTCGCGGATGTCGGCGGTGAAGTCGATAACGCGTGGATTGCCGTTCAATTGATGTGCCGTATGCTCCCCCAATTGCAAGCTATAGAACTGGATGCCAGGCACGTCCAATAGCGGCAGCATCTGGTCGAAATGCAGGCTGCGCTGACGGTCGAGTGCATTAGCAGCCAGCATGTGTTTGCGCGGATCACCTGCCCAGGTGAGGCCCACGCGCAATGCCGTCTTGGGACCAAGGCGATTGCGCCAGTACATGGCCTTTGCCGGGCTTGCAGAGAGATAGGGGACTTGCGCCGGTATGGTGTCGAGCCGCGTCTTGAATATATGCGGCAGGCTCAATAGCGGTGCGTAATACTGGAAAGGCGGTGCCGCTTCATTGCGCGTGAAGACGCCTGCAACGCCGGGACAACTGGCAATCAGAGATTTCAGCGGCGCTTGCACGTCAAGATAGACGATAGCGCCACGCTCGGCGACCATCGATGCATAGCGCGCGAATTGCAGCGTGTCGCCCATGCCTTGTTCGGCGTAGAGCAGTATGGCCTTGCCGCGCAAGTCGGCATCACCTTGCCAGAACATTGCGCCCGATGTGCGTTGCCGTTCGCGATCCTTGTGTTTGAGGCGTTCTTCGTAATAGCGCCAGCCGCGTTCGAAATCGCCACGATGCAGCAGCAGGAAGGAATAATTGACGGCAGTTTCGTGACCGTCTTCCTGCATCTGCATCGCACGCTGAAACATGGCATCGGCTTCGTCGAAGCGATTCAACTCACGTAACAGGTTGCCGAAATTGTTGTAGGTTTGCGGTGACTCCGGGTCCAGTTCAATCGCAAGCTGGTAGGCATCCGCAGCTTCCTGCAGGTGCCGTGTGTTGTGCAGGCATGTACCCAAACCGTTATAGGCATCGGCGTTGTCCGCGCGAATGGCGAGTGCGCGACGAAATCCAACTTCCGCTTCCTCCGGCCTGCCCATCTCTTGATACACGTGACCAATATTGCTAAGTGCGCTGTCGTATTCCGGGCGCAAGATCAATGCATTGGTATAAGCGAATTGTGCCAGTTCAAGACGCTTGCTTTCCCGGAACAGGCTGCCGAGATTGTTATGCGCTTCCGGTAAATTGGGATTGATGCGCAGCGCCTGTATATAAAATTGTTCTGCCTCGTCGGCCTTGCCGTTTTCCTTGCTCAGCTTGCCGAGGTTGATATAGGCTTCGAAGAAGTCAGGTCGTATCGCCAATGCGTGGCGGTAGCATTTTTCCGCTTCGTCCAGACGTTTATCTTCATGAATCAGGATACCGAGATTGTCGTGCGCTTCCGCAAAGTCAGGGAAATAACAGAGCGCACGCCGATAGCACGTCATGGCTTCTGCCTTGCGTCCCATGGCGGTACACACAATCGCCAGGTTGTAATGCGTACCCGGCGCATCGGGATTCAATTGCAAGGCTCTGCGGTAGGAAGCTTCCGCTTCCTGCAAACGCCCCATCTCGTTGAGCATGTTACCGAGATTGCCGTGGAAGACTGGGTCATCACGCATGGTCAACGCACGTCGCACCAAAGCCTCACCTTCGCCGCGATTGCCGGTTTCGTGTTTCAGGATACCCAGCAAATGGCAGGCATCGGCGTGATTGGGATCAAGGGCCAGAACTTGCAAATAGCCCTGCTCTGCCTCCACCACACGGCGCGCACGATGCGCCTGCAATGCGGCGTCGAAATGCGCAGCAGCAGCAGGGTTTGGCGCAGGTGAATTAGGTGCAAAAGGCGAAGTTGGTGGCGGTTGAAACGACATAAGCAACGCAAAAAATCTAGTTAATTAGTAACAAAAACATCGTAGCACGTTGCAATCTGGTTACAACGCATCCCCCATTTGTGGTTACAAGCAATATCATTTAATTAACACAACTACTCGACCTCAAGATCGCAAAGTTCGCCATGGATCAATCCGATAATGCCAATCCCAAGCGCCGTCAGTTGTTGGGCGCAATTGCATCGACCCTCGCTGCCCCGACCACACTGCTGGGCGCAAGTAGCGCCCCTGCGGCACGAGCACAGGCTGCCAACCCATCTCCTTATACCATAGTCGCGGCCTACTTCGGCGGCTGGCAGAATCCGCCTGATCCGCGCACGCCGTGGTATCCATCTGATATCTGGGGTGCTTATGGCGCACCGTATGGCGGTACCTTCACGGTTGGAGCGGATGGTGTCACCTTGAATGTGGCGCTGACGTCTGGCAGCATCTTGCAGACCAATCCGACTTATCCTGCCCCCGGCAGTCAGGTCAAGGTCAGCTCGACCGTCAAGCTGCCATCGCCCTTGGTTGCAGGAACCATCTATTATGCACTGGCGAAATCCGCCAGCACAGTGCAACTGTTCTATAGCTATCAGGATGCAGTCAGTGGCAAAGTCGCGCCGATCGTGCTGCAAGGTGGCACGGGTACGATGTCGATCAATGTCAGTGTGATTGCAGCGCACGGCGCAAATTCCGGCTGGTTCATGGGTTCGCACCCGGAGCGTTTTCCGATCATGGGGACGAACGACGAAAGCCAGCAATGGGTAATGGATAAACACATCCTGACCGCCAGCACCTATGGCGTGAATGTGTTTGCGATCAATTGGTATCGTGACGACTTCCTGACCTATGCAACGCAAAACTACATGGCATCGCCATACAAGATGCAGATGCGCTGGTTCATGCAATGGTCGAACAATGCGAATGCATCGTCCGATCCGACAATCCCAACGAATTCTCAGCAATACTTTTTCGAGGGCATACGACGCGCGGCGACGCATATGTCGGATGCAGCCTATTACCGTATCAATGGCTTGCCGGTTCTGTCGATTTTCTATCCGACGCAGATTGATACCATCATACAAACGATAGCGGGCGCAACGCTCCCATTGGCGAAGTTACGCACGCAGCGCGCAGCATTCCTTGCCAGTTGTCAGCAGATCGTCGCCAACGTGCTGGCTGGCGACGTTACCGGCGGTATCAGTGGCATCGGCAATAGCTGCACCGTGTCTGGCGTCTATAAGCACGCGATGCATTTGATCATTTGCACTGGCGACATCGGCGGTTGGGCCAATCTGGAGCCGGTCGATGGCATGTATTTGTACAACGTCCGTGGAGGCACCTTCAACGGCGTGGCACGTGCGCCGCATAGCTTCGACGAGCAAGTGACAGCAATCCAGCAGGCGATGGATACGGTCATTCCCGCCACCAGTTCCAGCTACGCGCCGGGCCGCAGTTTCTGGCCCAGCATCATGGCGGGCTGGAATACGCAACCTTGGGGTGGATCGACCGATCCACTGGCGGACTACACCTTGCCGACTGCGCAGCAATTCCAGGATCATTGCGCACTGATCAAAAAGAATTATTTGGACGCGTACCCGCAAACCGCCAAGACAGTATTTGTCTATGCCTGGAACGAGCTAGGCGAAGGCGGTTTCATCGAACCGACACAAGGTAACAGCACGGGTTATCTGCAGGCTTTGCAAGCGGTGTTTGGCGCTTCGTCAGGAAGTTGATCGCTTATATGTCACGCGCATGACATCAACATCATGCGCGTTATCTCTGGCGCAATGCATCACGTCAATACAAATGGAAATAGTAGGAAAGACGCATCGCAAAATAGAAGTCGTCGCTTGAAAAGTTTGTCAACCGCGGGTTTCATGCCGTCGTTATAGGCTCAGAAGCATCTTCAACCGAAAGGACACAAACATGAAAGCACATCTCATTTTGACCGCTGTAGTCCTCGCCGCTTTTGCTGCCAACGCAATGGCTGACGATCCTGCTTTCGATGCTACTCACCCACGCCGTGCAGAAGTCAATGGTCGCCTTGCAAATCAGAATGCGCGTATCAACGCCAAGGAAGCATCGGGCCAAATGACACAAGCGCAAGGCAACAAAATCAAAGCGCAAGATCACCAGATTCGCCAGGAAGAACGCGCCATGGCCAGCCAAAACGGCGGTCACATTACCAAGCAGGAACAACGCACGCTGAACCAGCAGGAAAACCATACCAGCCAGGAAATCAAGAACAAGTAATACCTACTTCCTGCCGAAGACCGCCGCATATCCGGCGGTCTTTTTATTTTTATGTCCCGTCGGCTCCTTTTCTTCAGGACGCCAAAATATTTTCCAATAAGACACAAATAAGATTAACTAAATTCAACTTATCTCCCATATTCATGGGATAGGCAAATTGTCTAGCTCAATTTATACTGTGTTTTTATACATATAAATTACGGGAGATACCAGCATGAACCCAGCTGTATGCACGGAATGCCAACGCACAGTCGATGTGAATGCCAAGTTTTGCGGGGGCTGCAGTGCGCCGTACAAGCAAACGGTGCAGACGAAACAAGCTCCGATCTCGCTCAAGCATCGGCTGATCTTTGCGGGTGTTGTGGGCATCGTAATCTTTTTCGGTTCGCGCTCGTATTTTGAATCGCAACCCACTACTGCCAACAACCCACACAGTGAGGCGAATCATGTGAGCGCTGCAAGCAGCAGCGATGCATCCAGCACACCTGGTCAATATAGTCGCGAAGAGATTCTGCGCTATTCGGACTTCGCCGGGAAAATGGTCACCTATGCAGGTAAATTGGCAGATAACGATACCCAATTTGGCACGGCGTTGAAGGCCAGTCAAAAGAACGCCACCATGGATAGTGAAGCTGCATTGCTAACGGACTTCTATAACAATGCCAAGCTTGAAAAGAAATATATCGAACAATTGCAAGTGCCAGCCATGACCAATCAAGCAGCGATAAAGGAAGCAAGCGAGGCAATCAGTGACCTGGGGAATTTTGCCCAGGCCCAAGCAGACATGGCAGCGCTGATGATGTCGAGACTAGCAGGAAAGATCGATAATCAAGGACTCAAAGCTGGTTCGCAGGAAATCGACGGACACAAAACAATGAGCACAGCCAAGCTCGCAATCGACCTGCTGGCAGGCTATGAAAAATATGGCGTCAAGGTGGAAGACCTCGATACCCATACCTACACACTGAAATCCGACGCCCAGCAATAAGGTTCATCCTTATGTAGAAACATGGCCCTCGCCTCTCGCTTGATGAGATGACGGGGGCGATCGGTCTTGTGTAGAATCAGCCGCCCATTTCTCTCCCTTTGATTCTTTGCACATCGCAAAAGCATTCATGTACAAATATCTTTTCTTGCTGGTACTGGTTTCATCTACAACAAACGCTGCCACCACAATCGGCAAAACCGACATCGATCCGGCCCATAAGAATTGCCTGGAATTGATCGCATTTACCAATGGCGCTTATGACGATGCACCTGCGGCATTCGGCGTGCAAAAATCCGACTGGGATAGCAAGACCTCGTCAGAGGTTGATTCCTTGATCCATGACTGCCAGCAAATCTCTTTACGTACCGCCGCCAGAACCGCAGCACCGCATACACTGATACTGCCTACCTACACAGATCAACAAGCAAACGTAGCGAGCAGCAAAGCTTTCCATATCGAGGATGCAAACCGTAAACTGTTGGAACATGAGAAGCAACTAGCTGAAGAAAAGAAGCAAAAAGCCGAACACGAAGCATATCAAGCGAAAGTCAAACATAGCGACGACTTGAGGCAAGCTGTCCTGAAATGTCAGGCAAGCGATGCCTCGCTCTTCCAGCAATCGGAATATGAGATCACCAATGCCGTGCAGGACTTGGCCGATTTGCGCAAGAGGCAGCAATATGAAGCCGAAGTCGTACAAGCTTCCGGCGTACATAACTTGCGGCGCGAACGCGCAATCGGCGAGGAAATCGTTGATACCACGCATAAAATGCAGCAGAGTTTTGCCGAATACAAACGCTTGGGTGGCAAGGCGGCAACGCCTCAGCAAGTCACTATGACGGTGGCCGATCCCTGCCAGCACTTGTCAGACCTGGTATCGAAAGATCAGCAATTGAAATAGAAATGGGTGGCAATACGTGTTGTGATGGCGATTTTTACTCGCCGTCTTCCATCTTAACAAGGGAATCGACGTTGCCAAGTCAGAAATGGACGAAAACACAACACGACGGCTGCGACTTCGCTTACGATCTGCGATAATGTTTCTTTTGCAAGCATTCCAACAATTCGACTTGCTTCGGCGCAAACATGGAATACCGGAATATGAAAGCAAAACGCATCGCATTGGCACAGCAGTGGCAGGGTCGGCAGGAAAGGCCCAATCAGCCCGGCATGGCCCCGCTTGACAAAGGCGGAGAGCCGCCGGATGATGGAGACATGCAAAAGCGCGTCGAAAAACTGGAGTCTGACCTTACCGCCATGAAAATGGATATGGCCGTGATTCGTGCCAACTATGCGACGCGGTCAGATATTTCAGTGGAAGCATCGAGCATACGTGCAGAATTGCACAAGGAAATCAGCGCACAGACGTGGAAATTGATTACCTTCGTCAGCGGCTTCGGCACCGCCTTGGTTGGCGTCACCTACTTCATCTTCACCCACTCAATCCGCTAAATACGCGAGAGCGCTTCGCCAGATCGAACGCTGACACCTGCCTGCAGTATCAATCAATGTTGATGGAATATGGCAAATAAATCATGGCCGAATTTACAACACTAGGGACAACTTGAAGCGGTGTGCCATTTCAGGTTACGCGAACCACAACGACACACGCTGGAGAAGGTAGAACCGACGATCAACGACCGTTAGTCTCGTGCTTGATTGCCGCCAGCCACCGCGCGATTTCCTCAGCCTTGCGCTGTTCTTCTGTTTGCTGCTGTTCAATACGCACCATCTTGCGTGTACGCTTGAGGCTGCGAAGCAGCACCACAGTCATCAATCCAAAGGTTGTGAGGACCGCGACAGAGTTGATCAGGATTGCGAACAAATTCATAAAACCTCCTACGCATCAATGGTGATTTCCGATTTCAAACAGCAAGCGGAAGAGTACGAATATTCCTCACCTACTGATCGGCAACGACACCAATCGCCTCGCGAAACTTTTCACGAAGCTGTAATGCATTGTGGCATGAGTTTCTGCGGGAAGTCTATCGATATCCACAAATATTTTGTGACTTGATGAATCGACTGGATAAGCTTGCAAAACCTTACCTAAACACCAATGTAGAATTGCTCATATCGCTACTTTATATAACGTCAATCATGCACTTTTCCCCTGCCATTCCCATCCTGCGTATCTTCTCTGTTGAGAAGGCGAAAGAATTCTATCTGGACTTTCTGGGATTCACGCTCGAATGGGAACACCGTTTCGAAGAAGGCACACCGTTATACGCCCAAATCAAGCGCGGCGATCTGGTTGTGCACCTGAGCGAACATCATGGCGATGCGACACCTGGCTCCACCATCTTCGTACCGGTTGATGACATCGAGACGCTACATCGCGAACTGATCGATAAGCACTATAACTATGCACGCCCTGGTATCGACAAGATGGATTGGTGTAAACAGGTGCAAGTCGCCGATCCGTTTGGCAATCGCTTGCGATTTTGTGAGTTCTTAAAAAACTAGACCAATAGCTTGTACCGCCGTTCATCAAACGGCAGCGCAATAGATTCAATGATGTCCGAAGCTACCGCCTCCACCGCAATCGATACTCCCACCATGATGCGAGCCGGAACCGCAATCGATGCTGCTTGCATGATGTGCGTGATGCGATGTGCTGATACTGGTATTGGCTCCGGCATCAGATGTGGCTCCATACATGGCGCTTGAATACATCCACGACGAATCGTCGCTCGTTGCATTTTCCCGTGGTCGAATGACACTGCCCCAACGCCTGTTGTGCATCCAAACCATTGCTCCAACGACGCAGCACATAAACAAGAAAAAGCCGATAAGAATGGCTAGATAAATCATGTCCGTCTCCGATTGAATGAATCAATTTTTGTATGACACAAAACAATTATAGCTGGATCGGATAGACCGCATAATTTCTGAAAAAATTACCCACGAGCATGTCCGATTCCAGCCAGCAGGAATTGGTAAAGCAAGCTACGATGCAGAGGTTCTTTCCTCATTCTGATTGGAGATTTCATGAGCACTGCTTTCGTGCAATTCAAGGAACTGCATCACAGCAATAAACCACTGTTACTGCCCAATGCATGGGACGCTCCCAGCGCCAGATTGATTGAAGCAGCAGGCGCACCGGCGATTGCCACTTCCAGTGCAGCGTTCTCGTGGGCGCTAGGTTATGCCGATGGCGAGCAGATACCGCGCACAGAATTCATGAATGCGATTCAGCGTATTGCCCGTGTCATCAAGGTGCCGTTGTCGGTGGACGTCGTGGGTGGCTACAGCGACGATCCCAAAGAGGTCGGTGACTTTGTGCATGAAGCAGTCGCCAGCGGTGCCTGCGGCATCAACATCGAGGATGGCAGTGATACACCCGAGCTACTAATCAAGAAGATCCATGCCATACGCGCTGCCCTTGGCAACAAGAGTCTGTTCATCAACGCCAGAACCGATGTCTATCTGGCCGGTCTCGCCAGTGGCGAAGCAGCCGTGGCGATGACGATAGAGCGCCTGCAAGCCTACCAGAGCGCAGGGGCCGATGGCGCATTCGTGCCTGGACTGAGCGATGTCGAAGCAACCGTACGCATCGCGAAAGCAATTCAATTGCCGTTATCCCTGATGGTCGGCCAGCACAAGCCAACGATCAGCGAATTGCATGCAGCAGGTGCGCGCCGCTTCACGGTCGGGCCATCGCTATTCCAGAGTGTGTATGACCAAGGACGCAACTTGGCGAAGCAATTCGTAGTGGAACAAAGCACACAAGGCTGGTTCGAGCACAAATTGGGATATGGCGATATGAATCAACTGATCAGAAAATAAACTGCACTCGTGTAACGTGAAGTGAAGGTCGTGCGGCAACCTGCACGACCAGCCGACAAAGAAAATCTGTCAGCCTAACTCCTCCTTCAATTCCTTGATCTCTGGCGATGCGACCAGGATCTCGCGAATATCCTGATACAACGCATTGATCGCCTGCTTGCGTTGATCCTTTTCAAACAAGCATGCGAAGAAACTGCCTTCAGCAAATGCAAACACGCCCCATTCGTGACCCACTTCATCGAAATTTGAGCAGGCGACGTACAGCGTAAACGGTTTGGAAGGAATCGCGATATACCATCCGAAATCCTCACCGGCAGGTTCGCTGGCAGCAATGGAGCGGGCATTCAAATGTTCTGACAGCCAATAAGCCAAAGCCTTGCCATAAATGCCTGGGTTGGTTTCTTCATCTTCCCCCTCTTCAATTTTGAATGCTGTTGAGATAAAAGATAACAGCAGGTTTTTTGCCATTCTTATTCTCGATGTGTATTACGAAAAATCGAACAAATCTATTCGGAGGAGAAAACTATTTTATCGAATCGCCTGTCGCTGACAATTGTTCCTGCTTCAAACTCAAGCGCAATTTATAAACCCCATGCACGGTCATCGCAATGCCCACCATGATGAACAATCCAGACTCGACCTGACGCCATGAGCATGGCTTTGCATCGAGGATTAAATATATATTCAATGCGACCAATAACGGCCCCAATATCCAGGAGGGCAATCTCTCCCACGGTAAAAAAGCCAAGCCCATTTATTTCTCTCTCAAAAATATCAACTGCACCAAAGCCCTACCCGCCGGGAATTATAGACGATAGCAGACATCATCAATCTGTCCGATATTTTGAGAAATATAAACTCCAATAGCATGTATCAGCAACCCGAAAAAACTGTGTGTCATCGATACATGCTACGAAAGCCACTGCAAGATTAGCGCTGCATTACGTTCTACGACGCCAATGTTGCAATGGCCTCCTAATGACGTGATGCCACCTCAGCCGAACGCATGATCAATCAACCTACTGCGTGCATATTGTTGAATGCAGCCTTTTGTGCGGGGGTCAAACGCTTGCCATGAATAACGATCGGGCTCAATTGCACGGTTGCAATCGTGCTGTTGCTATCGAATTTGTTTTCACCTGCAGCAGCAGTGTGTGTACCGTGCACGGCGAAATTGATCAATACGGTTGCGCAGAAAGCGCCGATAGTCATCAATGTGACGCCTTCGATTGTGCGGATGATGTTCATGATGTTTCCTTTCAGTTTCAGTGTTAATTGTTGTCTGGATTTCGTTCTTGCTTCAGCGGTGTTGTTTGCTGATTGCGTAGTGTCACTTTATGCGCTCTCCCCGGCCAGTACCAGCGCTATGCGACAAACTGCAACTTTTGCGGAGCGAGTTGCAATGAAGGCGGAATAAAGCGTTTTTACGGGCGACGGTCGGTATTCCATTGGAAATTTACCCGAAGAAATCCGCGGAGAGCCTTCATTGATGGGCTTTTTACGTCTGGCCCCGCTTTTTTGAATTTGATCCCCTGTTTCTTGCTGTTCGTCGCAATCCATTGGAATGATGGCACGTCAAATCCTAAAGTGATCACGCTTTGATATCAAACGTCGCAATTGAAAGTACTCAATCTTGATAAGGCGATGTGCGATAGAGCCATTCAACTCAAACTCAAATATAGGTGACACATGAAACTGCAAACTCTCTTCGCCATCGCTCCAGTACTGTTACTAGCCGCCTGCGCCGACACTCTGCATATGACCCCCATTCAAGGGCCAGTAGCACAACAGAATCCGGTTCCCATCATCGCTGGCGCAGTTCAGAAGATGGATATCTCGTTCTCGACACCCTCTTCCGAATCCTGCCAGGGGCACTTGGTAGCAGTAGCACCAGAACAAGCAGCATCGGACCTGGCACCGATATGGGATACAGCATATGGCGTGAAGTATTACGCAGAGAACGTCAATCACACGAAGTCTGAACACTACACCGCAGCAGTGACATGCAGCAAAGGCACGACGATGGAATTGGAAACCTATCAGAATCGCGCAGAGCTATTCCAGGGGATCGCCAAGGATAGCTCCGGCAATGTGTACAAGGTCAATATGCCTTGATGCATCAGGTCAGAATTAGTTGATAGAGAATTGCATCGATCTGATTCGACGCAATGGCGAGGGTGTTTGCGCACGCAAGCGCAAGCACCCTGTCGTCGTTTCCATATTCACGCCTCAGGCAATTCGTGGCATAGTTCTGTAGAGCACTTTATAGAAAACAAGGTTATTGTGAAAGAGAAGATCGTATTGTTCACCGGTGCAGGCATCAGCGCAGAAAGCGGCTTGCGCACGTTTCGTGACATGGGCGGCCTGTGGCATGAGTATTCGATAGAGGAAGTGGCGACACCAGAAGGCTGGCGCGCCAATCCCGAATTGGTGTTGCGCTTTTATAACGAGCGCCGTCAGGGTGTATTGGATGCACAACCGAATGCTGCACACATCGCCATCGGCAAGCTGGAAGAAAAATTCGACGTGGTCGTGATCACGCAAAATATCGACGACCTGCACGAACGCGGTGGCTCGACCAAGGTCATCCACGTGCATGGCGAAATCCTGAAAGCGCGCAGCTCGGAAGATGAGTCGCTGATTTACCCAATGACGAAATCGTCTATCGAGTTAGGCGAACTGTGTGAAAACGGCAGCCAGTTAAGGCCACACGTCGTCTGGTTCGGTGAAACGGTATTGTACATGGACGAAGCTGCGCGACACATTGCGGAAGCATCCAAGATACTGGCAGTCGGCACATCGTTGACGGTGTTTCCTGCGGCAGGATTGATCAAACATGCCCAGTACCGTGCCGAAAAATATTTCGTGGCACCAGAGCGACCAAAGCTGCCGCATGGCTATCACTTCATGCTAGGTACGGCGACACAAATGGTTCCGCATATTGTGGATAGTTGGCTGCAGGGACGTAAACCTGAGTAGAACTTACCCAGCATGCGCAAGCGCCTGTTCAGCCTGTTCACGCTCGGTTTGTCCCAGCCTTTGCGCGACCTGCCGATAGCGTGCGGCCAGATCGCTGTCTGGTGGCATTTTCCTGGCAATGGCAACCAGTACCGCGCGAATCTCGGAACTGGCGCTCATGCCATCGGTCGCGTCCAGCACAGCTGCATATCCGGCCTTGTCGAGCGTCGCCTTGTCCAGCAAGGCCACTAACACCGTGCGACGCTCGAAGTCTGTATCGATACGCTTGCAGGACTTCACAAATGCTTGTACCTGTGCACTGTCTGGCCTTTGCATCGTATCGGCAATTGCCACCAAGGCAGTACGGCGCTCGAAGGCGCTGTTGATGCCGTTCGCCGACGCCAATGCCCAATCGGTGTGAATGACGGGATTGCTGTTTTTGACCAACTCGACAACGACTGTGCGCTCCTCGAAATCAGCCTGCATCGATTTCATCGCTGTCATCCATCCTTGGCGCACGCCATCGTCCACGATCAATCTGGGAGCCAGCTCCACCAGTGTTGCGCGCTTTTCAAAGTCAGCCTGCATGGCCGCGACGCCAGCGAGCAATGTGCTCATGGTAGCTGCGTTGAGGTTTTGCTTATCGATGATTTCGACGTAGGCCGTGCGACGCTCAAAGTCGGCTTTCATGGCCTTGACGTCTGTCAGCAAATGCATCTGCGCTGTGGCATCCAGGGGCGTCAATCCTGCCAGGGTGATGATATAGAGACGACGCGCGTAGTCGGAATCGATCTTGTCGATTTCCGCCAATACGGCATCCGCACCGCCATTCTTGAACAAGCGCTTGCAGCGTTTGTCTGCATTGACACCGGTATCGCGGATGGTTGCAGTAATCGCGCCTGCCAACCAGCGCTTGGCGTCGGCATCGACAACGTGTTCGTGACCATCGAACTGATAGGTGCGAGCAACGCTGCCCCCCGATCCTGATTCAAAGCGCATTTCGCGCGTGTGACCGTCACGTGTCTCGCGAAAGACAGCTTTGCCGTTGATGCGCGCCACATCGTCTTCTGCGTCAGTGAAATCCAGATCGCCATTGAGCTTGAAGGCGAAGCGCCCCTGCTGGTTCGATGACTCATGGCTCATCCTGCCATGTATCACAGAGACCGAATCATCGGCATAGGCGTTTTCCACTGGCAGCAAGGACGATAACGCCAGCAAAACAGCAGCTGCCACGCTGACCGGTACAAATTGACTATGCCGCAAATCTGTAGGTTTCATCCGCAACTCCCATAAATGATGATGATGTATATGGGAGCATATCTGGCCGCAAGCGTTCACACCAATCCGATGCGACACACTGCAAAAAGTGGCACCTGAAATGCAATTTCAGGGCAGCAGTAATTCGCTGCCCTATAGCGTGACATCGGTTTATTTATTCGCGCTGTTGCCCGGAACCGCTGCCTGCTTGGCTTCGAAATCCTTGATCTCGTGTTGCACCTGGTCCATGATCGGGTTCGGCACGGCAAGCGAGAGTTGATAATGCTCGATCTGCAAGCCGTTCTTGGTGCTGTGGATCACACCGGATGCCTGGCAGGTGCCGAACTGGGTATCGAGTTGTTCATCGAACCAGATATAGGACTTGTCAGGTGAAAAGTTGATATTGCGCTTGGTGGCGTGAAATTCCCATGCTGTTGGCTGCGCGAAATACGGCTTGGCCCATCGTTTGAAATCCTCACGCGTCCAGCGTTCGCTCTTGTCGGTGCCGATATAGACGCCATCGACAGCAATCTTGTCGAAATAGCGCATGCGCGAGTGGGCCGCATCGTCGTGCCATTCATCGAGAAAGGCAGCAACACGCTGGCGTAGCTGGGTATCAGCGACACTTGCGGTCTGTGGCGCGCTCTGCGCCCATACAGGTTGAACCGATACGGCAGCGCCCGCCAAGCAGATCGACAGCAACATGCGTTTCATGGATTTCCCTCGCACACTGAAGAAAAGAACAATGCATGCTGCCATGAAATCGACAATCGTGCAAACGCCCCTCAATTTCAATGCATGCTCATCAGCAGCACAAACAGCATGAACAGGATCAGCACGATAAAAGCGACAATCACCAGGATACAGGTGCGCCAAAACGCCGAAAACGCGCCAAGCTTATACGCACCACGCAACTGGGCGAAGATGTGTATCGGTGGGATCAGTGTGGCGACACCTGCAACCTCCGGTTTGGCGCCCGCGATACTGACCAACACCGTGGCGATAAACAAGACGGACATAAAGCATAGCGAATACAGCACGAACACAGCATGGTCGAACATCTTCACGTTGCGCCTCCAGAAAAACAGCGACCACATGAATGGCAGTGAAATCGGCACCAGCATGAAGGAATACTTATAGACCGTGTTCTTCAGCTTGTACAAGGCCAGCTCAGGATTATTCAGCGCATGCTTGATCGCCAGATCCATGGATGGCGATCCTGTGTCGATGGTTTTATTGCGCAGCTTGGATGCAAATTTTTCGATCCGCGGGTTGGTCGAATGCACGACCTCGCCTTGATGGCTTGCCTCGCCTATCGTGGCTGGGGAACTGTTTTTCGCGTCATCGGTACCTGTGACGGTACTCCCTGTTCCGCCCTTTGCCTCACCATCTTTAGTCGTATCGGCTTTGGCTGCAGCGGCTCTGGCTGCGTTCAGTTCAGTCGTTAAATCCTGCACGCTCTTCTGAATTTCGCTGGCATCCTTCTTTGCGTCTTCCAGATTTTCCTTAGCCTCGTCAATATCGCCGCCATGCTTGCTGGCGTCATTCAAGGCTCCATTGGCTTTGGCAACAGCGGCGTTGGCAGCTTCCAGTTGCGTCACATAGTCCTTCAATTGCGCCTGCTTCACCGCAGGCGATATCGCCTTCTGCTCTACGTCGTCATTGGTGAGCGATGCCACAAAAAAGGACAGGAACACCATGAACAGGAACAAGGCCAGTGGTGACACATAGCGTACGCGATGGCCTTCGATATAGTTGCGCGTCAGTTGCCCTGGCTTGAAGATCAGCATCGGGATCGTGCGCCACGCCTTGGTATCGAAGTGGAACATGCCGTGCAGCAGTTCTTCGACCATGTGGAACAAGGAACGGTGGATATGCGTGGATTGTCCGCATTGTGGGCAATATTTGCCGGATACCGTTGTGCTGCAATTGGCGCACGCTCCATGCGCCTCATGATGTCCGGCCCGACCACTTGCAGGGCTTTCCATCGCCGCTACAGCCAGCCCTGCAGTTGTCGTCGCCCCCAATGCTTCTAATTCTTCGCTCATTGTCCGCCTCTCCCCTTGAATTGGCGATTGTGCAACAGGAGAGTCACGGTTTCAAGCGAAATATTGCGGTGGGTTAATGAAGAAGATCTCGCTGTTATGGATATCAGCCCAATGCATCGTTGACCTGATCATTGAATTCAGCCATCGATACCGCCGCGCCGATTTCGCGTGGCAAAGCATCACGCACTGAAAACACACCGAGGATTTTCCCCGCCGACGTGATGATGGGCAAATGACGGAAGCCGCGCTCTATCATGATCAACACCGCTTCCGATACCTTGGTATCGGGCAGCACGCTTTGCGGATCAGGCGTCATGACTTCGGAGACCTTGGTTTCCTGTGGGTTAAGCGCCTTCGCCAGCACCCGTGTCATCAGATCACGCTCGGTCAGGATACCGATCATCGCACCAGCAGCATCGATGATCAGCACGCTGCCGCAATTGGCCTTGGTCATTACACAGGCAGACTCCCACACAGTCGCTTGCGGATGCAAGCTGACCACGTGGCGTTGGGACATCGATTGCAATACCGTTCTTTCAGTCATGATAAGTTTCCTGGCTGTCGGACAGTGCAAGTATTCAATAAGATCTGATTTAGTTTAGATCAAGCGCCGGTCAACGCAATGACGCGTTGACCTTATCGAGCGCTTTCTTGCCGGGGCACAAATCCGCTTCCTGCAATGCGAACAACGGCGTGTCGCTGGTGTTCAGGGATTGGTGCAAATCAGCCGCCACCTGATCGAGATACAGCAACCCCGTGACGATTTCACCGCGTGCGTGATGCGCGTTCATATAGCTTAATGCGGCGTAGCGGTCGGTAGGATCGTAATCCTCGCGCAACTTGCGCAGATGCAGCACCGAGCCATCGTGCTGCTGCACCTCTGTGACTTCACCCGCTGGATAATCGACGGTGATTTCGCTATGCACAGGCATGAAGTCGATACGGCTGACGGCTTCATTGTGTTGACGCACGTAATCATAGCTCTTGGTGCTGCCGCTGTGATTATTGAAGGTCACGCACGGGCTGATGATGTCGATGAAGGCCGCTCCACCGTGATCGATTGCGCCCTTGATCAACGGCACCAGCTGCGCCTTGTCGCCGGAAAAACTACGGGCAACATAGGTTGCACCGAGTTGCAATGCAAGGCCGACCAGATCAACAGGGTTGTCGCGATTGACGACACCTTTCTTGCTCTTGGAACCACGATCCGCCGTCGCAGAGAATTGCCCCTTGGTCAAACCATAGACACCATTGTTCTCGACGATATAGCACATGCGCACGCCGCGCCGCATCGCATTGGCGAACTGCCCCAAGCCTATCGATGCCGAATCACCGTCACCGGACACACCGAGATACAACAAATCGCGATTGGCGAGATTTGCACCAGTCAGCACCGAGGGCATACGCCCATGCACCGTATTGAAACCGTGCGATGCGCCGAGAAAATAATCAGGCGTCTTCGAGCTGCAACCGATGCCGGAGAGTTTGGCGACGCGGTGCGGCTCGATATCCAACTCCCAGCACGCCTGGATGATCGCCGCAGAAATCGAATCATGCCCACAACCGGCGCAGAGCGTGGAGATACGACCTTCATAGTCACGCCGCGTATAGCCGACCTTGTTGGCAGTCAGCGTCGGATGACGCAGTTTGGGTTTAGCGAGATATGTCATGCTGCAGCCACCTTGCGCTAAGATTGGACATCGGCCGCCTCCAGATGCAGCTTGATGCCTTCGCTAATAAAACGTTCCGTAATCGGCGTGCCATCGTAATGCAGTATCTTGATCAATTGTGCCGGGTCGATTTCCAGTTCATTGACCAGGAGCGCATGCATCTGCGCATCGCGATTCTGTTCAACGACAAAGACCTTGTCGTGTTCTTCGATAAATTTGCGTACCGCTTCTGAAAACGGAAACGCACGCACACGCATTGCATCAAGATTGGCACCTTGCACCGTCAGCGCATCCAATGCCTCCTGCATCGCCGGGCTGGTAGAACCATAATAGAGCACGCCAAGCTTGGTCGCCCTCGCGGCCTTGTTCACTATGGGTTGCGGCACCATATCGGCTGCTGTCTTGAATTTCTTCAACAGGCGTTCCATGTTGTAGATATAGTCCGGCCCGCGCTCCGAATAGCGCGCATAAGCGTCCCGCGTGGTACCGCGCGTGAAATAGCTGCCCAGCGTCGGATGCGTGCCGGGCAAGGTACGCCATGGAATGCCATCGCCATCGACGTCCTTGTAGCGGCCAAAGTCCTTGCCTGCTTCGAGATCGGCAGCGGTCATCACCTTGCCGCGATCATAGCGCCGTTCATCATCCCACTCGAAGGGCTTACACAGGCGTTGGTTCATGCCGATATCCAGATCGCTCATCATGAACACCGGTGTTTGCAGGTGATCCGCCAGATCAAGCGCAGCGGCAGCGAATTCAAAGCACTCGTGCGGGTCCTCCGGGAACAAGAGCACGTGCTTGGTATCGCCATGCGATGCATAGGCACACACCAGCAGATCGGATTGCTGCGTACGGGTTGGCATGCCAGTCGATGGGCCGCCGCGTTGCACGTCGATGATGGTTACCGGTATCTCTGCAAAATAAGCAAGGCCGATGAATTCCTGCATTAGCGAAATGCCGGGACCAGATGTCGCAGTAAAGGCGCGTGCACCGTTCCAGCCCGCACCGACCACCATGCCTATCGATGCCAGCTCATCTTCAGCCTGCACGATCGCAAACTTGTTCTTGCCTGACCCCTCCTCAACGCGGAACTTGTCGCAATACTTCTGGAACGCTTCCGGCAATGATGACGAAGGCGTGATCGGATACCAAGCAGCAAAGGTTGCGCCGCCATACAAGCAGCCAAGCGCGGCAGCGCTATTGCCATCAACGAAAATCTGGTCGCCGACATTGTCCGCACGCTGCACACGTATGCCGAGTGGCGCTTGCAGATGTTCCTTCACAAAGTCGCGTCCCATATGGAGAGCACGCACGTTGGAATCGAGCAGAACTTCCTTGCCGCGATACTGTTCCGCGAACAGCTTCTCGAACACTGCTGCATCGAGATCAAGCAGCACAGATAGCGCACCGACATAGATGATGTTCTTGAACAGTTGTCGCTGACGCGCATCGGTGTATGCAGCGTTGCTGATTTCTGTCAGTGGCACGCCGATAACTTCGATATCTTTGCGGAATTGCGACTCCGGTATCGGCCTGGTGCTATCGTAGAACAGATAGCCGCCCGGCTGGATTTCAGCGAGGTCGGCATCCCAGGTCTGCGGATTCATCGCCACCATGATATCGACGCCACCACGTCGCCCGAGATAGCCCTTCTCCGACACGCGTACTTCATACCACGTCGGCATGCCCTGGATATTGCTGGGGAAGATATTACGCGGGCTGACCGGCACGCCCATGCGCAAAATCGCCTTCGCGAACAATTCATTCGCCGACGCCGAACCAGAACCGTTGACGTTGGCGAACTTGATCACGAAATCATTGACGGCTTCAATGCTTTTGATGCGATTCATGCTGGCTCCAGCGTGTTCGGTGTCGGACTTGGTGTTTCAGGTACAGCGTGATGGTCGCGACATTTCGGCCCGGCCTGGGTCGTATTCAACAGGAATTTCTGCATGTCCCAAGCCCCGGTGGGACAGCGTTCCGCACACAAGCCACAGTGCAGGCAGACGTCTTCATCCTTGACCAGCACATGCCCCGTCTTCAATGCAGCAGAGACGTACAGGGCTTGCGAAGAATTCTCCGCAGGTGCGGATAAACGCGTGCGCAAATCGGCGTCGTCACCATCGCTGGTGAAGGTGATGCAATCCATCGGGCAGACATCGACGCAGGCATCGCACTCGATGCAAATCTGCTTGCTGAACACCGTCTGCACATCGCAGTTCAAGCAGCGATGCGCCTCCTTGAAAGCAGTCGCCGCATCAAAGCCAAGTTCGACCTCAACCTTGATGCTGGCCAAGGCCTGCTCCGCCTTCGCCCATGGCACCTTGAAGCGCACCGCAGGCGAAACGTCGTTGTGATAGCTCCATTCGTGGATGCCCATCTTGGTGGACATCAGGTTGGTCATCGGCGCAGGCCGCACGGTGACATCTTCGTCGTGCAGCAGGCGATCTATCGATACCGCCGCTTCATGCCCGTGAGCGACAGCGGTAATGATATTTTTCGGGCCATATGCGGCATCACCGCCAAAGAATATTGTCGGCGCACTGGTAGATTGGAAGGTGTCTTTCTCCAGTATTGGCAGGCCCCATTTGTCGAATGCGATACCGGCATCTTCTTCGATCCATGGGAAGGCATTCTCCTGTCCTACCGCGATCAACACATCATCGCAATCGACACGCACGTCGGGCTCACCAGTCGGCACCAAGCTGCGCTTGCCCTTGGCATCGTATTCAGCCTTGACGATTTCAAACAGCATGCCGGTCAGCTTGCCGTTATCGTGCAGGAAGGCTTTCGGTACATGGTAATTCAGGATAGGGATGCCTTCGTGCTGCGCATCTTCCTTTTCCCACGGCGATGCTTTCATTTCCTCGAAACCACTGCGCACGATCACTTTCACATCGTCCGCACCAAGGCGTCGCGCAGAACGACAGCAATCCATCGCCGTGTTGCCACCTCCAAGCACGATTACGCGCTTGCCGATGGACGTTACATGACCGAAGGAAACCGAAGATAACCAGTCGATACCAATGTAGACGTTTTCCTTGATTTCAGCACGTCCCAGAATATCCAGATCGCGTCCACGCGGCGCACCGCAGCCCACGAAGATCGCATCGAAGCCTTGCTGCATAAGGGCTTTCATCGAATCGATGCGCTGCCCGCTCTTGAACTGCACACCGAGATCGAGGATATAGCCGACCTCTTCATCGATCACCGATTCCGGTAAGCGAAAGCGCGGAATCTGCGTGCGGATGAAGCCGCCACTCTTGGCTTCGCCGTCGAACACAGTGACTTCATAACCAAGCGGCACCAGATCGCGCGCCACCGTCAGCGACGCAGGCCCGGCGCCAACACAGGCGATGCGCTTGCCGTTCTTTGGCGCCAGTTGCGGCATACGCGCTTTGACTTCGCCTTTATTGTCGGCAGCAACGCGTTTCAAGCGACAGATCGCCACCGGCTCCGGTTGCGTTCGATTATTTTCTTCGACGCGCCCACGTCGGCAGGCAGGCTCGCACGGACGGTCGCAGGTACGCCCCAATATGCCGGGGAATACGTTCGACACCCAGTTGATCATGTAGGCATCGGTGTATCGCCCCTGACCGATCAGGCGGATGTATTCAGGTACGGGAGTGTGGGCGGGACAGGCCCATTGGCAATCGACAACTTTATGGTAGTAAGCTGGATCGTTGGTATTGGTAGCAGGCAACGCTTTCTCCCCTTCTAACCGCTGCCGAACAAGCAGCGGCAGACGTCAACAGAGCGCCATGCCGGATAAGAAAGTCGCGCGTCGCCCTGACCAAGAGCAGGGCATCGGATAGAGCCCCTGCCAACAGCAGTACTTCAATCGCGCGTTTATTGTAGCGCGTCCGCAACGAATGCGGACGGCGAAATATGTAAATTCGATAAGTGTTGCGTTTGCGACTTACAACGTATTGATGTAAATCAATTCTTCCACGTTGGCAATAGTAATATGTGTAGATGGAGAGCCCCCGCGCTTAGTTCAAACGACTCTGCACCTTCTCCAATCCCGCCACGGCACAAGCCTCGTCCTTCTCGCTACCACGCGCACCACCAACACCGATTGCACCAATCACGTCATTGCCGACCTTGATCAAGATGCCACCTGCACGATTCAGGTAATTGGGATTGGCAGCAAAGCGATCAGCGAGTGCTTTGTCAGTCTTGATCTGTTCGGCCAGCAAACTGGTCGGCGCGTTGAAGGTCAACGCAGTCTGTGCCTTCAAGGTGCTGTTGTGCACACCACGCGTCGGTGCGCCATCGCTGGCGAGTAAGACCTTCAATTCGCCCGCGGAATCAATCACGCTGACACCAACTTTTTGATCGATGTTTTTGCAGGATTCGAGGGCGACCTTTGCCGCTTCTAACGCGAGATCAAGTGCCGGACCGCGCGCAGGTGGCGGCGGTGGAGTCTGTGGTGCTGCAGGTGGAGTTTGCGCGTGTGCGGCAATCGCCAACGTGGCGATGAATACAGCAGGCAGAATCTTGTTCATGTTTAATCCCTGAGAGTTTGTAAGTAACGCAGGGTTTAGCAACCCTCATGCCATCCGGGATTAACTGGGAAATGCATCATTGCCGAGCAAATTCATGCTGCCCAAAGCACACCATCTGCTGCATACGCAGCAAGCGCAGCGGATTTCCGTGCAGCAGACTCCAACGGGGATTACCGTCAGCCCAAACGCTCCAGCACGAAATCGACAAAGCTGCGCAC